>Ga0172443_1095_pt1 | contig 14765 bp, 18 predicted proteins | sample MayberryNE_Catta_6_FD_114741 | JGI IMG/M metagenome (GOLD analysis project Ga0172443, IMG submission 114741) | reverse complement strand
AGCGGGGGTCGGTAAATGCCCTGGGTGAAATTATCGGGATGGGGAAAGAATCGGTAGTGTATGAAGCTACGGGCGGTATCATAGACCGGCGTATTATAATTAAATTCCACAGGGAAGGAAAAATGAGCTTCAGGCATGTCAGGGTAAAAAGAGAAACCACAGGGGAAAGGCGGCATCTTTCATGGTTGTATGCTGCGCGCCTTGCCGCCAAAAAGGAATATGATGCCCTGGTCGCCCTTTATCCCGAGGTCAGCGTTCCTGAGCCCATAGATCATAACAGGCATGCGATCGTCATGTCCATGGCAAAAGGGCAGCTGCTTGCGCATTCAAGGCTGGATGAACCGGATTGGTACCTGGATGAAATATTGGGCCAGATAAAAAAAACATACGGACTTGGGATCATTCATGGTGACCTGAGTGAATTTAACATATTTGTTAATCCAGGGGGGTGTGAGATCATCGATTGGCCCCAATTTATCACCACATCTCATACAAATGCGCAGGAGTTGTTAAAGCGGGATATTGAAAATGTATTATCATATTTTAACCGTAAATACAGGATCAAAAGGAATATCGAGGAGATAATCAATACTATTGTAGTTTGAATTATGCCGGAAAATATAATTTTTGGTATAGATATAGCAAAAGGTTCTTTGCACGCCAGGGAAAGACCAGCTTATGCCGTGGTGATACTCAAGAACGGGGATATCGAGCATCACAAAATGGTAAGCCTCCATAAATTTATGCGAATGGTCTGGAAAGAAAAACCATCTTTGATAGCTGTGGATAATATCCATGAGATTGTTACCGATAAGCAAGACCTTATTTCTTTTCTCCAGAAATTACCTCCAAACACCAGACTTGTACAGGTAACAGGAGGCGAGCAGCTTTTGCCGCTTACCAAACTTGCCCGTGAGAAAGGGCTCTCCTTTGACAGGTTCGACCCTGATGATGAAGCTCTGATATGCGCAAGGCTTGCCCAAATGGGTACAGGTTATGAGGTATCCGCATTTGAAGATAAAACAACGATCAAAGTCAGCAGGGGGCGCTCACCAGGGAGAGGCGGATGGAGCCAGAACAGGTACAGGCGTAAAATGCACGGTTACGTCAGGCAGAGGTCAAGAGAGATCGAGGATGCCCTGAATGAACTCTCAAGAACCAGTGGAGTCACGTATTCCCAGACCAAAACAGAGAGGTTCGGAGGATATTCAAAATCCGAGTTCACCGTGGATGCGCCAAGAAACCTGATACATATCGGTTCGGGAAAATATGGTGATGTGCAGGTAAGTGTAAAAGGCATAGAACGGGATGCTCTTGTTTTTAAGCCCCTTAAAGAAAAGAAAAGGGATTATATAATCGTTGGGATCGATCCTGGAACCACAACAGCTATTGCAGTTCTTACACTTGAGGGAGAGTTACGAATGCTTCATAGTTCAAGGACTATTTCTATACCCGAAGTCATAGAAATGATAGCACAGGAGGGAAGGCCGCTTGTTATCGCAAGTGATGTATACCCTCCCCCGAATGCAGTTGAAAAGATCCGGCGGGCGTTCAGCGCAGTATCAAGTTCTCCTTATGAAGTACTCCTGGCGCAAGATAAGATCGATTTTGCGGCGCCGTATAGTTATTCTAACAATCATGAACGCGATGCTATAGCAGCTGCGGTATCGTTTTACCGGAAAAACAAGAATAAGTTCGAACAAATCAGGAAAAAAATACCACCCGGATTAGATGCCAGCGAAGCGATAGCCCAGGTTGTCAGGGGTAAATCAGTAGAAGTTGTGATATCAGGATTAACCAGGACAGAAATCAAAGAGCAGGATGTCCATGCAGTTTCCGGGAGAAAAGATGAAGAAGCGTTTCATTTGAAAGAATCCATACGAAAATATGAAGGAATTATCGATGAAATGAAGACCCACCAGGACTTTTTAAAAAATGAACTTGTTTCCAGGGATAATAAGATCCAAGAATTGGAGGAACAAATCAAAAGGCAGCGGTCCGAAGTATATATAAAACTCAAAAAAGAAAAAACAATGCAGATCCGGGATATGGATATCCAGCGCCTCCAGAACAAAATATCCGAGAAGAACAGGAAGATTTCAGAATTAAATGAAAGGATACATAAGCTAAAAAAGGTTCGAAGACTTGAAATAAGCGGACGCGTCATTCCTGTAAAGATAATATTTTCTTTTACGAAGGACAGCATCCTCAAAACAGAAGAAACGGTAGGAATAAAAAAAGATGATCTGATCATGTTGAAGGATGCAAGCGGTGGAGGGACAATTACTGCTAAGATGCTTGCTGACCTGGGAGTTCGGGCTGTGATCATCTGCAATGATATGTCGCATGCTGCAGAAGATGAACTTTTTAATCTTGGTGTCCCTGTGTTAAGAGCAAAGGATGTGAATATCCAGTTTGACTCGATAGAAGAGCTTGCAGTGATCGACCCGGATGATATTGGAAATGCATTGGAAGATTGGAGTAAGAAAGCTGCCATTCGCAGGATGGCGGCAAAAGAGGAATGGCTGAAGTCACTCGTGAATGAATACAGGAGTGAGAGAAGAAGAGAACTGAAGGATTGAAACGGAATATATATTTTAATTAATATAATATTTTTGATGCATAAGTTTAAATATTTAGCAATTAAAAGAGCTACCTATATCATTATTAATAATTTAAGTAATGGTAATGGTGATGACAGGAGTGTTAATATGCTACAAAAAAACGTTTCAAAGATGATCATAGGAATAGTATTTGTATTCTTGTTACTGCAGGCGATTCAACCAGCAGTATCAAAAGCGCCGGATATACTCAATAACTCGTGCCAAGATTGCCACAGCAAATTTCTCTTTAGTTCGGAGTCACAGAGGCAATTTGTGGACATTCGCATAAAGCATCTTGAAAGCGGGATTTCGTGCTCAATCGTTTGCCATGAGGATAAACTTAATAAGTCAACGGCCAGCACTTACGCTTTGTGGTCGATATCCACACACGCTCTTTTCGAAATAACATGTGAAAAATGCCATGGAGGAGACCCAACAAAGGTTTCAAAGCAGGAAGCACATGTGGGTATTTCAAATATAAGCATTCAACGCGCCAATACTCCCGATATGTGCGGGAAATGTCATTCCGCTGAACTTGATGAATTCAAGAGCTCCAAGCATTTCAAAATCCTGGAATCAAACCAGGAGGAATTGCCGGCACCCGCATGTATCACCTGCCACCAGGCGCATAGCGTCCGGGTTTTGACCGCATCTGAAATAGAGGATTTCTGCAGCAATTGCCATAATAATATCACAGGTATTAATCCGGCAGTGCCGAAAAAAGCTGAAGCTGCCTTATCTTCGGCAAAAGAACTGCTATTTGAGGTCTCAAGAGCAAGAAGTTCCGTCCTTGCAGCAAAAGCAATGGGAAAGGATGTGACAGCAGCAGAGGCAGACCTTGAATCGGCAAACCTGATACTAAAGAATACCCCTTCTGTCTGGCACAGGTTCAATCTTACATACTTTGATACTGAAGTGCAGAAAGGATTAATTGATGCCAAGAATGCAGAAAAAGCAATGCCTGAGGAAACTGCGCAACCCATACCTACAAAAGCGCCAGGATTCGAATTACCACTGCTGCTATCAGGTCTTCTGGCAGCATATCTATTAAAACGGCATTGAAAAATCTTATCGAAAATTAATGAGAAAGGTGATTGAATGAGCATAAGAAAAACGACCATAATAGCCGGTTTTATGTTTTTATTTGCAATATTTGCCGGAGCTGCAGCAGATAATTCATGTATTGATTGCCATGAAAAACTTACGGCTTTCAGCGAAAAAGAAAAGGAACTCAATGACGTAAGGATTAAACATCTGCAAAGAGGTGTAGCATGTTCCCTTGATTGCCATGCAACTACTATTGATGAGATCGCCAAAAGCAATTATGAGCAGTGGACACATTCCAAACATGCCCTGTTCAATATTACATGCGACAATTGCCATAACGGCAATTCCAGTTCTGATGTAAAAGAGATAGCACATATTGGAGTTTCGCGATCTTCTGACACTAACAGTACTGTTTTTTACAGGAATGTGCCTGAAACTTGCGGTAAATGTCATTCGAATGAATTGAACCAGTTTAAAGATTCATTACATTATCAGAGACTAAAGGCACTAAAACAGGCGCCAACATGCGATACGTGCCATGAGCCGCATGAATTCAAGGTACTAAATAAAACCCAATTCCAGGATCTGTGCAGCAGCTGCCATAATACTGAAATGAAAATTGCCCCTGACATCCCTGAAAAAGCTGTAAATGCATTCGATAATGCTGAAAAACTGAAGAACGAGATAAATAAAGCTCAAGATGCTATTAAACAGGCAAAACAGCAGGGAAAAGACGTTACAGTCGCCCAGAAAGAACTCGACTCGGCTATAGCCATCCAGGATAATCTTCCCATATTGTGGCATAGTTTCAACCTGCCGCACTTTCAAAATGTGACAGATAACGGTATTCTTTACGCCAGGACATCGCAGATGGACTCGGGTTTCCCTCCTGAGGAGCCTTCGACTCCCGGATTTGGAACAATATTATCCCTGATAGGCATAATTTCAATTTACCTGTTAGTGCGCAGAAGATAAAGAGTGTGATTAGAATGAATAATATAAGAATAAATAAAATCATATTTCTGGTTGCATTGGTCATCCTGCTATTTGTTCCCTCTTTGACTTCGGCCAGACCAGAATATGCGGTCAAGGAAAGCAGGAATTGTCCATATTGCCACACAAGGGATGGTCCGCCACAACTCAACGAGGTAGGCGTTTATTATGCAGAACATAATCATTCGATAGAAGGTTATGTTCCAACTCCGAAAGCAACACCGACCCCTGAGCCTGAAAAGGAAATCGAGATCGGGGTTCATATGACAACATGGGATGTGGGACTGCGGGCGATGGCAATTATTCTGCTAACTCTTGCGGTAGTTTATATAATAAGATTGTGAGGTAGATCCATGCACATAGAGAAAATTGAATATGGACCGGAAAAAGAAGGTTTGTGGTCGCAGGTCGCTTTTGCATTGATAATCCTATTGACATTTGCCGCAGCGGGAATAACGGGTTTGATTTTCTGGAAGATCTTATCCAGTGATGCCCAGGTTGCATCAACAAGACAATTCATGGAAGATGTTGGAAAGCTATTCGCATATCTCCTGTTTGACCTGGCAGCTATCATTTACCTGTATGTTAAAGGGCTGCTGCAAGATGAATACGTTACAACGCTGGAGTGATAAAATGAATGATAAGATCACTTTTACAATCACAAGAAGAAAACTTACTGAAATCCTAATGGGACTTATTGCACTATTCTTCGCAGGAGGGGCCTTAGCATCGATATTGAAATACCTCTGGCCCCCAAGTGTTGCAAAAGGAGGAAGTGCTGAAATAAAGATCGCAAACGTTGATGAAGTGCCTACAGGAAGTGTGAGGAAATTCATGTTCAATGGAAAGGCATCCATACTCCTGCATATGCCCGCAGGTTTTCGTGCTTTCGGTTCTGTTTGCACTCATCTTGGATGCATTGCCTACTGGAAACCGGAAGAGAATCTTATATTCTGCCCATGTCATCTTGGCAATTTCGATCCCAATACAGGTGCGGTAATATCAGGACCTCCCCCATCACCTCTCCCTGCGATTGATATAGTCGTGAAAGAAGGGGCGATATATGCATTAAAATGGAAAGACCCCAGCTATGTGAAGACTATTTCATTCTATGCGGGAGCTGCGTGATCATATGAATCCGGAAGATAAGATATACAGATGGTTCGATGAGAGATTTAAACTAAAGGATTTGCTCACCCCCATAATCAAGCATCCTGCGCCGGAGTATGCAGTGACAAATCCATTGTATTGCCTGGGAGGAATCGCATTTTTATGTTTCCTGATACTTATTGCCACAGGCGTATTCCTGGCGATGTACTACAAACCCACACCACTGGAAGCGTATAAGAGCGTGGAACATATCATGACTGCAGTTCCGATGGGAAGCCTGGTCAGAAGTCTCCATCACTGGTCAGCCAATACGATGATAGCTGCAGTAATGCTCCATATGATGAGGATTTACTTCATGGGTGCATATAAAAAACCGCGTGAATTGAACTGGGTTGTGGGTGTAACACTCCTTTTGATCACCACAACATTCGGTTTCTCAGGGTATCTGCTGCCATGGGACCAGCTTGCATTCTGGGCAACAAAAATCGGAACAGGGATCGCAGGGTCGATACCGGTCATTGGCGAGTATATTTCTTTAATACTGGTAGGAGGAACGGACATCGGTGCTGAGACGATGACAAGGTTCTTTGCAATACATGTCATGATTCTTCCTATTACCATTGCAATTCTACTGTTACTGCATTTTGCCATGGTAAGGATACAGGGAATTTCCGGGAGGCTCTGATATGTCATTGATCGAAATTGAAGAACATGAGGTGGAAGAAGAATCCCATGAACCAGTGAGGATACGCGGACTTCCGTTTTTCCCGCATTTCCTGCTTCGTGAAGTGGTTGTGATGTGTCTCATTGCAGGAAGCCTTATATTTATGGCCTCACTTTACCCGGCAGGTCTTCTTAAACCGGCTGATCCATTTGATACACCAACGCCGATTTATCCCGAATGGTATTTCCTTTATGTCTTCGGGTTCCTTAAATTCTGGACATGGAATATCGGGCCAATAGAGGCAAAAGTCATCGGCGTAACATTGCCGATGGTATTGTGGTATGGCCTTCTTTTCATGGTGCCCTTCATAGACAGGAATCCATCAAGTGATATAAGGAAAAGAAAAGTTGCAGTTGCCCTTGGGATTATAGCAATCCTCGGGATTCTGTATTTCACATACTTTAGCATTGTCCACCATTGATGAAGCTGTCAAAGCATAATAAGATAGATGCATTATCAAAATTCATGGGCCTGATACTTCTGGCTGTGAGTATAGATTATGCATCAAAGGGAAATTATTATACTGCCCTGTTTCTTTTTGGCCTGGGCGGGATAATAGGGATTGCACCGCTGTTTATAGAAGTTGAGGCATAGGGATTGATGAAACCATTATTGAGAGAACAACGGCAAGCCTTAAACAGCCTGTCGTATGTGTTCAGTGGGCCGGGTATGAAGGCAGGGTGGAAAAAGGAGCGGCTGATGGCCTATTATGCGCTTACGGAGAGGGAGTATGAGAAGGTCGTGGAGTGTTTGAAGGGGATCAGGCAGGGTGTGAGAGCTTGACAATAACAGCCAGAGGATAACTAAGGCTTTGTATGACGAGTTAATACATACAGCGATTCCATAGAGGATGGTCAAAAGAATTCCTGCTCGCCGTTTATTTCAAATAGTATGTAGTTGAAGACAACTGAAGATAATGAAAGTTTCATATGTATATCCCATGTATCTGGAATTTCTCAAAGGGGAGGATTATTGGAACGTTGGGAACTAGCAAAAATTAATAATTGTGAATTTATTGAAATTCCTGCAGATTTTATTAAAAATAAAACAGAAATTAAAAAAACAGGACAAAAATTGGGTGAATTCTTAAAAGATGAGTCGATTAAAAAAATATATAGCAAGCAAAATATTGACAATAAATTAATTAAATATATTTTGCATACTGAACCTTCCTTGCCCCGAAATGATGGCTTTGGTTTAAGGCATCAAGCGGCATTAAAATGGTATGATGAAGATTGGATTAACAAGATTAATGGAGGGATAATAATTAATCCCGAAATCCACCATAAAAATAAGGTTAAAGCAGTAATAGATTTTTGTGAAATGAATTACTAGATGCCCCGGATTTGAGCGTTAGCGAAATTTGGGACGTTGACTTCGGGCGATAGACATTAAGCGCATCCATAAGCATGTTGCAAATCGCCAAAATTATAAACGATACGAATTTACGACAACCAAAAGAAGATTGGATTAAGAATTTCATAAAATATAGAAGAGCTGTTTGTGAAATAAAAGAGGAGCATCAGAATTATATAAAATTAAGGAACTTTATAAATAAATATTATTGAATAATCATAAAGAATTTAAACATATACTTTAATAAAGAAGAATATGCATCTTAAAGTTGTTATAGAAGAAGATGAAGAAGTTGGAGGTTATGTAGTTAGCTGTCCGAGCTTTCCAGGCTGTTTTTCCCAGGGAGATACAATTGAAGAGGCGCTGGAAAATATCAAAGAAGCTGTACAGGCATGTCTTGAGTCATTGGGTGAAGATGAAATTAAGTCATATATGACCAGGCCCTCAGCAAAAATAGTTGATGTGGTCGCCTGAATGTCCAAACTTCCAATAATTTCTGGAATAGAAGCTATCAAAACATTTTCTAAGGCTGGTTGGACTCCTCACCGACAAGTAGGGAGTCATGTTGTTCTAAGAAAAGAAGGATCGAAGGTTACGTTATCTGTCCCAAAACATAAGGAACTAAAGCCAGGTTTGCTGAGGCAGTTAATTAAAGCTGCCGGGCTTACAGTTGAAGATTTTGAAAAATTGTTTTGATATATTATCCTGCGCCTGAATCGGAATTCGGAAACCCAACAAATCAAATTGGAATGCCAAAGCCCTGAGTATGTATCCCATAGGTTGAATGGGGAAACGACCGAATATTTCATGTTAAACCCCGCCAGCTGCGGCGCATCCGCCGGGGTCTGGGGTCGCACCCCAGCGCCGTTAATGTTGATCGAAAGTGTAAATTGTACGCTTATCTGCTATTCCCTTTTTTCAAGAATTTCATGATAGCTTCAACACCAAACTTCTTGACAATCACACTAATATTCCCTGATGATCTTATAATCGGACGTCCTCTCAACAGGTATCCTTCCTGCATTCCTGATCAAATGAATGAGCCTGTCCTTTGGCATATATTCAGGCGCAACCCCCCCGGCTGCATGAGTGATTCGCTCTTCCATAACCGTCCCGTCAATATCGTTGGCACCATAGTGAAGCGCAATTTGTGAAAGCTTTTCACCCAGCATTACCCAGTAGCTTTTGATATTATTTACATATCCGTTCAATAAAAGACGCGCGACAGCTATCGTTTTCAGGTCATCGAATCCCGTGGGTCCTTCTGTCACGATCCCGTTTTTCGAAAGATATGTATTATCAGGATGGAATCTCAATGGTATGAACGCCTGGAATCCGTGTGTTTTTTTCTGCAAATCCCTTATCCTCAGGATATGGTCTACAATATCCCCATAGGTCTCTATATGACCATAAAGCATCGTAGCGTTGCTTTTTATCCCCAGGCCGTGTGCGGTCTCCATGACATTGAGCCATTTTTCACCGCTTATTTTATCAGGACATACTTGTTTCCTGGTACTCTCATTGAATATCTCTCCCCCGCCTCCCGGAAGACCTGTAAGCCCCGCTTTTTTTAACCGCAAAAGTACATCCCTTGCACTCATTCCGGAGATCGCAGAAAGATGTGCTATCTCAACAGCAGTATATGCTTTTAATGATAATGCAGGATATTTTTCATGAAGCTGTTTCAGTATCTCCTCATAGTATTCAAATGGCAGCCCAGGATTCAGCGACCCTACGATATGAAGCTCAGTCGCCCCCTTAATTGAGGCTTTTTCCGCTTTTTCCATTATCTCATCGATAGTTAATGTGAAAGCTCCGTTTTGCCCTTCTTCCCTGAAATAAGCGCAAAACCTGCATTTTGAATTGCATATATTGCTGTAATTTATATGGCAATTTGTAACGAACATTACCCTGTCCCCTACAGTCCTTTTTCGAACAGTGTCCGCAAGCGCACCTATGAGAGGGAGGTTTCTTGCCTCCATAAGAAGCAAACCGTCATCAAAATTGAGTTCTTCAGATGACTGCACTTTATTTATTATAGCTGATAAGTCTTCCATCTAATTCTCCATATTTGCAGAAGATAGATAAGAGCATTGTTAAAAAAATGAGGGTTATAATAATAAACCCTCCAATTAAAAAATATTGAAAAGAATTAAAGCTTGGTTAATATCTCTTTGGCTTGTGCTTCTGATAACATTCCCTGCAATATACGGGCCTGTCGCCTGATGGCACAAAGGGTACTTCAGTTTCCTGACCGCAATCAGCACATGTTGCTTTATGCATTTCTCTTGGTCCGCTGGGCCTGAAACCTCTGTCATTACGAAAGCTGCCGCCTCTTCTGTCATTATCCATTTAATTCACCTTTAATTAACTATTATAAAAAAAATAGTTCAATATCTCTGTGGCTTGTGCTTCTGATAACATTCTCTGCAATATACCGGTCTGTCGCCTGATGGCACAAAGGGTACTTCAGTTTCCTGCTTGCAATCAGCACATGTTGCTTTATGCATTTCTCTTGGTCCGCTTGGTCTGAAGCTTCTGCCGCCACCGCGTGGGCCACCTCTTCTGTCATTATCCATTTATTTATTTCCTTTATTTTATAAACCAATTAACCTAAAAAAACAGCTTTAGATGGTTTAATTCATCCAATAGTTGCCAAATAAGCCAACCGATTATCTCTACTTTAGACATTCTGGAATATATATCTTTCCCAAAACCTCAAATGATGATATTTTGAGCTTGAAAAGCAATGAATAATGCAAATTTTAATTTGACATAGTAAAGTATTTATCTCGAATACATTATCATAATTATAATATGAAGAATTTCACAATAATATTATTAATTCTCCTGTATACCGGTTCAATCCCTGCAACGGCTTTCCTTGCAAATGAAATTGAGTGGGCACCTGCGGTCGAAAGTACTCTTTACAAGGGAAACACCCTCACTAATGGGCCATATATGGTAAAAGCACTGGAATTTTCATCGCCTGTTCAGGGTTATAAAAACGGTAAAGGGGAAATACTCCCTGATACTCCAGTTGATCCTATGGTATATCTTGAGGTATATAAGGATGGGAACTTCCTCAGAGAAGTGCTATTGACCATGCAAAGCGGTGCAGACATAGACCCTGATTATGAGGTCATGATATCAGGAACCGGTTTTCTTTCGGGAACTTCAAAGGATTGGGTGCAGGAATACTATAATCCCTGGGCAAAAGTTGCGATCGCATTGAGAGGAAAACCTAAACTTGATGCAACTGTTTCGACGGATAAAACAACATATACTTCAAGCAGCAACCAGATCATCACAGCCAAGGTTGAAGTGACAAACAATGGGTACGCTGTAGCCAGGAATGTGGATGTCACATTGAACATAGACGGACTAAAGCTAAGGGGAGGCACTACAGATCAGCTTCATCAAACCTATATGGAATTGAAGAAGGGTGAAAGCAAAACTTTTGAAGTGGTACTTCTGGTTCCTGACCTGCTCGATCAGAAATCATATAACTTTACTGTAAATACAAATAGCTTTGATGTTAAAAACCTGGAATACAAGTCTGAAGGAAAGGCTTCGATAATTGTCGCCATTAAGCAGGATTATTTCACTCTCAGCAAATCCATCAAGACCCGCATATATCTCAAGGATGTCATAATGGTCAGGTTAACCGTCGGAAATAGCGGCACTTACGATATGAATGATATCGTCCTGATGGACAGTATAAATCCGAATTTTGAGTTAAAATCAGATACACCATTGTTCTGGAATATCCCTGTCCTGCATCCAGGCGAGTGGAAAGATATAGGATATTCCTTAAAACCACTGGAAACAAGCCTCACCGGTTTTGCAATTCCCGCTGCAACAGCCGGGTTCACTTCAAATGGCAGGCAATATAACATTTCCTCTGATGAACCTAATGTTATAGTAAATGGTCCAATAATTATCATTAACAAAACCACAGATAAAAAAATTGCAAATATCAGTGAAGATGTAACAGTAACGGTGAGCATTAAGAATATCGGAAACATTCCCACGCGGATAGAAGCCAGGGATTTCATTCCTGAGAGTGTAAGCCTGGTTAGCGGTTCAACATCCCTTGAATCCACATTTTTGGAATTAAATACTCCTGTAGGATTCAGCTATATCATCAGGTTGAATACATGGGATAATATTGAACTGCCCGCTGCAGTTGCCAAGTATACAGGTGTGGAGTACAGGGGAATGACACGCTCGTCTATAGAATCGGAACGTCCAAGCATCAACCTTATTAACCTAACGATGAATTCATCGACTCCAATCTTAACCCCGAATGTTCCTGAAGTGCGATCTGAGACAAACTCATCGCCCCCATCAACTACATCACCAATAGCTACATCAGGACCCACTCCCATAACCCCGGGATTTGATATTATGTCCGGGATAATTGTAATAATATCTGCAGCTTTTTTCATGCGCAGGTGAACTCGATACAGAAATGATGCTCAAATTCATTTTTTTCATTCATTCAATTTATTGATCTCACATTTCAGCCCATTATTTTCGCATTTCTTTTTGATGTTCTCAAAAAATCCCCTGTAGAAATCTTCATTTCCACAAAATATTTCGTAATATTTATCTTTCAACTGCGGATAAAACTTCCCAATGAATCCCATGACATTATTCAGGACTCCTTCTTTGAGCCTCAGTTTGTCCACAAGCACATACGCTGGTTTTGTGGGCGTTATGGCATCGACCAGCGCTTCACCATCGGTTAAATACGGGATCACAGGTCCTATGAAAATCCATGTACTGATCCCGTTCTTCGAAAGTTCTGAAAGTGCATTCAACCTCTGTGCAACACTTGTTGCTCCAGGTTCCAGTTTTTCCCTCACACCCTCATCTAGTGTTGTAAGGGTCACACCTACTTCAATATTTGAGAATCTTTTAAGCAAATCCATATCCCTTAAAACAAGAGAAGATTTTGTCTGGATGCATACCGGGAAGTCATGTATTAACAATAGCTCAAGACACCTGCGCGTTATCTCATATTTCTTTTCTGCGGGATGATATGGGTCGGTCACCGTTGAGAGCCCCACAACGCCTTTTTTCTTAACCCTGAGTTCTTTTGAAAGAACTCGTGGCAGATTCACTTTTGCCTCTACAAGCTCACCCCATTTCCCCTTATCCCAGTGAATTACCGACGGGGCATAACAATAGATACAGGCATGTTGGCATCCCCTATAGGGATTGAGTGCATAGTCCAGTCCGGGAAGTTTTGAGGGTGAAAGAGCGGTTTTTACTAATATTTCTTTTATCATTTGATGTCCGTGAAGAAATCCTCAAGTCCTCTCTGGTATAATGTATTTTTTAAGATCGTACTTTCCTTGATCCACCGCACTTTCGGGATAACAAGCCTTGTAGAAATATATTGGAACGCCTCATCAAGGGATGAGAACTTCCCAGGCGGCGCTAAAAGAGCTGCCCTCACATTCTCCCTTACATTCCACACCCCTACCGGCATGATGTACCCCGGATGCGCTTCCCTGAGTATCACCACCCGCGCCTGTTTTCTCTCCTTCACCAGATATTCATTCACCGCAAGCCGTGCCGCATAATAACATCCCCCTATTTCCGCATAAGTGGTCCTTCCTTCAAAAACCTCTGAGGAAGACATTATAGCTACATCTTTCCCGAACGGGTTCCATACGGTATTCGGATACCATGCCTCGATAAGCTCATAACTCCAGGCACGGGGCATCATTATTACCACGAACCTGTTATCAAGCTGCCATGACTCAAAAACAAGATATTCGTTTATAAGGGGAAAATCTTTCATCTTTTGCATAAGATTTGCGCCGATCATGCTATCAACAGCGGTTATGCTCCACCTTGTGGGAACAAAACGGCGCGCTTTTCCTTCCCCGAACGCCCCCACGGAAAATGCTTTCTGGATGCTTGATATAATTGTATCTTTCTTATAAAGCTCAAGTACAGCATCTTTTGCCCTGAGATCCGTATCATTATATGCTTTCTCCATCCCCTGGTCGAATTTAGTGTTCCCGACATCTATCTTTTTGAGGGGGGCTGTGGGGCCAAAAGGCTGGACTTCATCATCAAGTACGAGCCTTACATGCGGTTTTTTTAAGAATTCAGCCTCTACATCAATAGGGGATGCGCAAAGCGCCATCTCGCGTGTAGCTTCCACTATGCGGTTGCTATCAAGGTCTCTTATATGAACAAGATGTTTTCCCCGCACAAGCTGAGAGCGAAAATCCACGATTTCATCAATACTCTTTCCGATCCACATTTCCGGAGTATCAAGAAGGGTCGTATCCCCATGTATTGGGGGAATAAGAGGCCCTACGGAAACATATGGGTAGCCGATCCGTCCCACAAAAACACCAGGCGGAGACGAACCATCAATATTAAGGCTGTCTGTGAGGGGTTTGACCCATACATTTGAATAGAATTTGACCAGGACCGGACACCTCTGTTTGCCGCATAATAATTTTGAACCGCGACACTTGATGCAAAGGCCCTCACCTGTCCCGCTAAATAGCGAATCCGGACTTTCCATATATTAACTGATGATAACAATGCATATTAAATTTAGTCATCATATTTTCCTGAACAAAGCATTTAATCTGCGTTAATTTGCGTTCATCTGCGGTTCCTTTTCTCAGAACCACAACAATCAATGATTATACCCATCAGTTAAGGATTTTAACATACTTGCTCTGTACAGTTATTCAAAGAGTAATTAATTTTCTATGTATATCAGGTTTAGTTTAAATAGAACACGGATGACGTGTCGCGACAAGAAAGTCGTATCACAAATTGCAGAATATGCTACCCCCTCCATTTGGGGCAATCCTACTGTAACATGCGTCGGCAGTAATGCCGGGGTCTGGAGCTTACAGGACAATATGGAAATGTTGGAAGTCTTATCCAGC
>Ga0172443_1094_pt1 | contig 15047 bp, 12 predicted proteins | sample MayberryNE_Catta_6_FD_114741 | JGI IMG/M metagenome (GOLD analysis project Ga0172443, IMG submission 114741) | reverse complement strand
AAGGATCGGAATTACCAGAAGTATGAGGATTCCCATTCTTTATATCTCCCGCTTATCTTCTTTTATACATAGAATCCACTTGCATAAATACTTATATCTAATCTAAAACAAGGCGACGAGAGGGGGACTTGAACCCCCGAGCTCCTTGCGGAACACAGGGTTAGCAACCCTGCGCCATACCGGGCTTGGCTATCTCGTCACTCCGATGGAATAGCGTAAGCGATATCCATCATTAGAAGCAGCTTTTGGGTATTTCTTAATAATCAGTTTGCTATTTAACACTTTTTACAACGCAGAACTGAAATTAAAAAATATGGTGCGATTGCGCACCATTCAATGCAGGTTAATTCGGCAATCCCAGTGCAGCCCGTTTCTTCATTATATGGGCTTCTATGCCCTTTGCCGCTTCAACCATGTCAGTTTCTACAGCGATCTTCCCGCCTGTTATTCCTTCAAGGTCCACTGTAAGTAGTTTCACAAGGCGTGGAGCTCCTGATACCGGCGGAAGGGGTGCAACATGTGTATACAGGCCAAAAGCCAGCGCGAAAATTGCATCGATCGTAGCCTTCTGTTCCATATATTCAGGGGCTGTAACCGCTACTGGCAATGCAGACGGGTCAACTCCCAGGGCATCAGCGACCGCCGTGACAAGGAGAGTGATCCTTCCCGTATCTGTGCATGTGCCAAAGCTCAGAACGGGCGGGATCTTGAGCAATTCGCATACCGCTTTAAGACCGGGACCGGCTTCTTCCTTCGCTTCAAGGGTTGTAAGTCCTCCCACCTGAAGGGCAGCATTACCACAACCTGCGCTTATGACAAGTATATCCTTTTTGATAAGTTCGCGGGCCATCTTCAGGGTATTGATGTCCTGTCCCCCATCACGCAGCGTGGTGCAACTGACAAGCGCCACGACTCCTTTCAAAGTGCCATTCTTGATAACATCCAGCAACGGATCAAGGGTGCCGCCCAGTGCGCCAAGGCAGGCCTCAGTTGAGAAACCGATCACAGCATTCTGCATCAGGCTTGAAGGATGTGTTGCTTTTCCTTTTCTCTGCTTGAAGTTTTCAATCGCCATATCTATGAGTTTCTGTGCCTGGGCTGCTGCATCTTCCGGTTTATAGTTCATCTGGCCTTTCATGCCCGGGACATTAACGAGTTTTGAAACTGAAATCAGGGTAGTGTTGTATTTATCCTGGTATTCTCCCATTCCCGGAGGTGAGCAGTTCATATCCATGGCAAAAACATCGATGCCGCCTGTTGCAAGAGCGGGCTCGATGGATAGCCAATTCCCCGTCAGGCCAACGAACACATCGTCAATATTGTATCTCTGGACAAGTTCCTGTCCTGTTTCGATCGAGCCGATAATATGCAGTCCTTTTGCCCCTGCTTTCCTGGCAGTTTCCTGGTTTTTTGCCTCATGGGCAGCTTTGATAAGAGCAGCGCCAATAAATGGCTCATGGCCATTTGCCGCAATATTTACGTAAGCCGGATCGATAATTCCAAGGTCAACATTTATTGCATGTGGTTGAGGTGTCCCGAAAAGGATATCCTGTCCCATCTCAAGTGGTATCTGTGAGCCGTATATGCAGGAAATTCCAAGACGTAAAGCCTTTTTTGCCAGCGAAACATAATCGCCGTCGACATTTGTCATGGTGCTCGAAACAGAATCCATGACTTCATGAAGAGGTCCTCCTGGAAGGATGCCAAGTTTTCTCCAGAGTTCTATTCTTGATTTTGGGGCAAAACGAAGAACATTTGAAAGCTCGATGTCAGAATCAGAGTTTATTTCAGCCGTCATCGCATCAGCCAATCCGATTGCGATTTCTTTTGTGGTGCCCTCAGTTTTTACCCCCATCTTCCCTGCAAAACTTCTTAGCTTTGCTTCGTCCGTGATCTTGAAAGGTGTTTTGCCCATTGCTGTCGCTTTGAGTGTTTTTGCGACACTTTTGGCATGGTATGTATAAATTGCCGTACCCATGGTGTTCAGGAACATCAAGTTCCTCATTGCCATAGCGTCAGCATCTATACCGCAAACTCCTCGATCTGCCCCCGGTTTGATCCTGCATGGACCGTTGCTGCAAAGCTGGCAGCTTATACCCTGCTCGCAGAATGAACAGCGTTTTCCCTGGGCCTGGGCCCTGTCAAAAGTATTTGTAATATTATCTTTGTGCAATATATTATGCAATTCAATTACTGATTTATGTGCGCTAATAGGTTCCATAAATTACCCCCATATATTAATTCTTGTTTCTGCTATAAAATCGTTCTTGTTTTCAATTTGCGATGTGTGTTCATTAAATTTTTCAACCATTCAAATTACCTCCTTCAGGATTAGTATTCAGATAGTAGCCTATAATGTATATATTTAAGTGTTATATTTAATAAGTAAACGGTTAATATTGCCTATAACAAATTTGTGTTGACAATTTCAGGCATACTGCCCAGCCACAAAACCAGAAGCCCATGCCCAATGCAAATTGTATCCCCCAAGCTGCCCCGTCACATCCAGAACCTCCCCTGTAAAATAGAGACCTTTGACATTTCTTGATTCCATTGTTTTGGATGAGAGTTCGGAAGTATCAATTCCCCCAAGTGTGACCTCAGCGGTTTTGAAATCCTCGGTAGTATCAGGTTTGATTTCCCAATTATGGATTTGATGGGCAATCTTCTTGAGTTCCTTTTCATTATACTGGTTGACTGGTTTTGACCGGATATTTGAGGCGCACCAGATCTTTGCCAGGCGCGAGGGTAAAAACTCTGATAGCAAGTTATGCATATCGATTTTACTTTTGTTCTGTTGTTTTTCTATGAAAATACCGAACATATCAATTCCAGGCAAGAGGTCAATAACGATGGTATCGCCCTCTTTCCAGTATGAGGAGATTTGAAGTATCGCGGGACCGCTAAGTCCCCTGTGAGTGAAAAGGATGCTTCCCCGAAACTCAATTTTGTTGCATTTGATAATGCCGTCAATTGAGATACCGCTTAATTCTCCAAATATTTTAAGGTCTTTTTTGGAAAAAATAAATGGAACAAGCGCAGGTTTCATACCTGTAACTTTAAGACCGAACTGCTCTGCAATATTATACCCTATTCCTGAAGCTCCTATCCGTGGATAAGACAAACCGCCGGTTGCAATAACAAGCGAGTCGGATTGAAAAATCCCATTATCAGTGGAAATTATGAACAAGTCTTCTTTTTTCACGTCAATTATCCGGCAATATAAAATAATGTTCACTCCGGCATCATTACTTTCCCTCTCCAGCATTTTTACTATTTCCCTGGAGTCATTTACGCAGAACAACTGCCTCTCCTCTCTTTCTTCAAATTGGATGCCATGTTTTTCAAGCAGGACGATGAAATCACGAGGAGTAAAACGGGAAAGTGCGGATTTACAGAAGTGAGGATTATTTGAGATATAATTCGTTGGATGAATGTTGATATTTGTAAAATTACATCTTCCTCCGCCGGAAATCCGGATTTTTTTCCCAATTATATCAGCATGGTCCAGAACAAGAACATTGCGGCCTCTTTTTCCCGATTCGATGGCGCACATCATGCCTGATGCGCCTGCTCCGATGATGATAACATCTTTTTTAATCATATTTTTCCGGTTATGTCTCTTTTGAATTATCATTATCGAAACATGGGATCAGGTAAGATAATTATACTGTAAGAAGCATTCTATACATATTTAGTTGTGAGGTAGAAAATGGTTACCATTGATCCATGCGCACGGCTCAAAATTATCCAGTCCCAGCTAATTCCAGCCATACTGACAAGCGCCCGGGAAAATACAACCTCTGATATTAAGACCGCTATAGAACTCAATCTTCCATCACTGGAAGATAATTGCTATAAGCTTGTTGAAAAATGCGAGAAAAAATGGCCCGAGTGCAAAAAAGACATCGAGATGTGCAATCCTGAAAATATAAAAAAGCTATTTTCCCAGACAAAGGAAAGACTTGAAAAAATATGGATTGAAAGGGAAAAAGAGGGAAAAGATATTGCTGGCTCTGATCTTTAATATTAGTTGAAATCTTTAAATGTCATGCACCCACCAATCTCCTTTCATGGTATGCTCTTTCTTCCAGATCGGAACTTGCTCCTTCAGGCGTTCGATCGCTTCCCTTAAAACCGGAAAAAGCTCTTCCCTGTGGCCGGCGGCAACAGCGATATAAACAATATCACCGCCTTTGGGGATAATTCCTATCCTGTGATGCATCAGTACATCGATTATGCCTTCTTTTTTCTTGAGCTTCCTGCATATTTCATCCATCTTTTTCCTGGCAAGTTCCCCGTGCGCTTCAAATTCCAGGAATTCGGTGCGAGTTTCACCTGTAATAGCCCTGACAATTCCTGTAAAAGTCCCGATAGCGCCTGCTTTTTCAATATATCCTGAGCTCTTGAGCTTTCTAAGCAAAGAATCAAGAGTATGGAATTCGGGTTGCTTGAGGACGATCTCTATAAGTTCATCAATATCTACACTTTCTAAAGTGTCCAATCTTTTCATAATTTCAGTTGCCGGAACTTCGCCAAGCGCTATTTTAGGTAATTTGCTGTCCTTGAATCCTTCAACGATCGCAAAATCCATTCCTGCATTTGCAAGCTCATCCAATGCACTTTCAAGGTCGTTATTGCGTGAAAATTTCACAAGTTCATTCGGAGTAACGGCAACTACAACATCTGCTCCAGCATGTGCATGTTTCCAGGTATCAGTATCCTGTGAATTTATATCGTGTTCATGAAGATGTTTTATTGTCCCCACAGAACCGTATTCTTTTAATGCTTTTACCAGCTGTCCAACTATGGTGGTTTTTCCAGTTTTTTTATATCCCACGACTGATATTATTCTCATAAACCTGATATTGCAGTCATTACATTGATTCAGGAGCAATGATCCCCAGAGTGTCAAGTGCGTTTGCAAGAACAATGCGGGAACAATCAACAAGAGCAAGACGCGCTGCCCTGAACTCAGCAGGCTCTGCCGAGAGAACAGGTACGAACCTGTAGAATTGGTTAAACGAGTCCGCCAGTTCTCTTGCATATATGGCAAGAATATTTGGTTTCAATTCCCGTGATGCATCATCGATGACGCGTTCAAAAATGGATAATTTCTTGATGAGTGCTATTTCCTGTGCCTCAAGCAGTACATTGGGGTCAAACTTCGAATCCCGATCGGGAAAATCCCCCCGGATTGAATCTTCATCCTTTGCGTTCTTCATAATGCTGCAGGCTCTTGCATGTGCATACTGGATGAATGGCGCCCCCTGTTTTTCGAAGTCCACTGCTTCTTTCCAGTCAAATACCGTAGCCTTTTCCGGGGATATCCTGACAATATCATATCGCACAGCTCCGATGCTCACAAAGGCAGCAACTTTCTTTTTGAATTCCGCATCTTTATCCGGAAGTTTTTTATCCACTACTTCAAAAGCTGCTTTTTCGACTTCATCGATCAGTTCATCAGCCGAAATGAAAACACCGCGTCGCGTGCTCATGGAACCTTCAGGGAGGGATACGAACTCAAAAATAACGATCTGGGGTTCTTTATGACCCAGGATCCTGAGTACCGTTTTTAGCTGCGATGAAATGAGCTTGTGGTCTGCACCCAGTATATCGATCATCCTGTCACACTGCGAGGCTTTCCAGTTATGGTATGAAAGGTCGCGTGTGGTATAAAGAGAAGTTCCGTCCGAGCGCTGGATCACTAATGACTTCTGGATCCCCATATCTTTCAGGTCAACCATGATCGCGCCATCTTTAAGTTCACAGCGGTCAAGTGCCTTTACCCGTTCCATGATCCTTGTAACTTCTCCTGTGCGAACGAATTGCGATTCCCATATGAATTTGTCATGATGTATATTCATGCGGGCAAGTGATTCTTTTATGCCTTCCATGCATGTATCGATGGCATTCTTGAATTTTCCTTCAATTTCCGGTTCTCCTGCCTCATATTTTTTCATTATGGCATCTACTTCCGGTGAATGCTCTTTTTCATCAACGAGCGACTTATTGGCATTAATATAAACTTCGGCGATGGCATGGTCTTTCTTTTTGGTAGTGTCGAACTGGAAATTCTCAAGTCCCCATACGACAACTGCGATCTGGCGTCCCATATCGTTTATGTAATACTGTGTTTCCACGTCGTAACCGGCGCGCCTGAGGATCCTGGCAAGAGTATCGCCTATTACCGAATTCCTTATATGGCCGATATGCAAAGGACCATCGGGATTCGCCGAAGTATGCTCCAGGATAATTTTCCCCTTATTATCCAGGTTCCCGAAATTCTCCCTGTCAAGGAGCACGCGAAGGACAGTTTCATTCAGGAAAGCACGGCTCACGAAAAAGTTGATATACGGGCCTGCCATTTCAGCCCTGGCAACATAAGAATCCGCCTGTATCGCAATATTTTTGTAAATTTTTTCGCTGATTTCTTTAGGGCTTTTTCTATATTTCGGCGCCATTTTGAATCCAACGGAAGACGCAAGGTCTGCATGAGGCGATTCTGTCAAAGCAAGGTCTTCTGCTTCGAATCCTGCTTTTTCAACGGCCCTTGATAATATCGATGAAACTTCATCTTTGAATTTAAGGAACATAAAATCAAGGTTTACACACAAGCTAAGTAGATAATTTTTCCTCAAGTTAAATTATTACCTAAGGTGATACTCAATGTGGTAATAAATTAGATGCGTATCAAATCCAATTTGATAAAGTATATGGTAACAAACAATACAATTAGTATCCAGATATAGTTTGAAAAACTGTTATAAGCTTTGAAATGAATAATTGGTTTCGCAAGGAGATTAAAAGCGTGCAGGGCATCATTATATATTCAACAAAAAACTGTCCGAATTGCAGGGTACTGAAGCAATTCCTGGAAAACGTAAAGGTACAATTCACAGAGGTAGATATGGCTACCCCGGCAGCATTGACAGAACTGAGGATGAACGGCGTATTCACGATGGCTGCGCCGGTGCTGCAAGTAGGCAATAAATTCCATACATATAATGAGTTGTTCACACAAGACAGGATCAACCAGGATAAAATCGAAGCCCTGGTCAATGATGCAAAATAGGCAGCGATAAGAACCGCCGGGTACTGGTTCTGCGCAGCCCCGAACAAAACTGCATGACAGACGTATAATGAGGTGCAAAAAAGATGGGCAAATATATAGACGTACAGATATTGAATCTTATGGAAGAACATAAGGAAGAACTGTATAACGCTTTTGTGACGGAAAAAAAGCAAAAACAGGCAAATCCGGAAACGAAACAAAAGACAAGAGAAATACATACGATACAGAAAACACTCGGCGGCTCCCTTGTCTCAACCATCCCGAAGGTAAGGACAACAGACGGCCACCTTATGGATTGGGACAGGAATACGATCGTAAGCCAGCTTCTTAAAGAAACCAAGCTCTGTGAACAGTTCTACGGAACCGGGGGGATCACGGAAGAAGAGGCAAAATTGATCGCCAGGGAAACCGAGAAAAGAATAAAGGACATGAACGTAAAGTTCCTTTCAGGTCCTCTTGTCCGGGAACTGGTCAATATTATATTGCTTGAGCATGGCCATACTGAATGGCGAAACATCTCAACAAGAGTGGGAACCCCTGTTTTTGATGCTTACCGCATAGATATGGGTTCAGGATTTGAGGCCCGCGACAATGCCAACCTCCAGGAGAACGCTGAGACAAGCCACAAGAAAAAAGCGGACAAGATGAGCAAGGAACAGTACCTTCTCATGATCCCGCCAAAACTTGCCGATTCGCATCTGAATGGCGATATCCATATCCATGACCTGGAATATTTCGGAACGCGCGCGTTTTGTCAGGACTGGGACCTGCGATATTTCTTCTACTATGGCCTCATGCCAGACGGCAGCGGCACAAAAGCAAGTGTTGCTGGACCCGCAAAAAAAGCCGAAGTAGCGATACTCCATGCTGTTAAAGCCCTTGGAAGCGCTCAGACGAATTTCGCGGGCGGCCAGGGTTTTTATAATTTCCTTACATTCATGGCGCCTTATTTTGAAGGCATGAGCTACAATGAGATCGAGCAGCTAACGCAGATGTTCGTTTATGAAATGACCCAGATGATGGTGGCCCGAGGGGGACAACTGGTCTTCTCTTCAGTCCAGCTCTCCCCCGGTGTCCCTTTTCTCTGGCGCGACAAACCTGTGGTTTATAAAGGAAGTGTCTGGGATGGAAAGCAGTCACCAAAGAGAACCTACGGGGAGTTCGAGCGCGAGGTGCGACTAGGCTTCGAAGCCATGATGAACGTGATGCTAAAGGGTGATTACTGGGGAAAGCCTTTCAATTTCCCAAAACCTGAGATAAGCATCGAGCCTGATTTCATGACCGAGGATGAAGAATTCAACCGCGCCCATCCTGAGCTTTTGAGCTACCATGAACTCTATACCAGGGCATTTGAGCTCGCGGCGCGCTATGGCACGCCTTATTTCGATAACCAGCTTCCCGAATACAGGGGCGCAGGAAAGGGCATAAGCTGCTACCAGTGCTGTGCCTATAATTTCTCTTCATCGCACGATAAGGACAGCGAGTTCGATGACAAGCTGTATTTCCGTGACGGAAAGCATTTCTCGATGGGCGCCTGGCAGGTAGTGTCCCTCAACTGCCCGCGCGCGGCCTACAGGGCAAAGAAGGACGACGAAGCGCTGTTCCGGGAATTGAAGAACATGATGGACCTGTGCATGGAGCTCTTCAAGGTGAAGAGAAAATGGATGGATATCGTGATCGGGAACGGAAGGATGCCCTTCGTTACCCAAAGACCCAAAGACCCATTCACAATGACCCACGGGCAGATAGCAGTGGACACAAAGGGGCTTGTCTATACAATAGGAGTCATAGGAATTAACGAGATGGTCCAGCATCATATCGGAAAGCAGATACATGAGAGTGAGGAAGCGCGGCGCCTGGCTATTCGCGCCATGTTCGAGATGAAGTTCTATGCAAAGGAACTATCCCAGAAGTTTGGTATGGAAATAGCGCTTGCAAGAACGCCGGCCGAGACCACAGCGCAAAGATTCGCAGTATCAGATATCCTGCACAAGGAATACAGGAAGTGCGCAGAGCCCATAATCAAAGGGAATGTCCCGGAAGCATTGAGGCACATCTCGGAAACAAGGGATCTGCCTATCTATTATACCAATGGCACGCACATCCCGCCCAATGCGGATGTATCCCTTCCGCAGCGCATCAAGCTTGAAGAGACTTTCTTCCCCATAGTGGATGGAGGCAATATTCTTCATATCTGGCTCGGTGAAGCGGCGCCTGACCCGCACGGCCTTAAGGAATTTGCCATGAACCTAGCGAAGAATACGCAGGTGGGCTATTTTGCATTCACGAAGGACATGACGGTGTGCATGGATGATTTCCATGTGGCATCAGGTCTGCTTGATGAGTGCCCCAACTGTGAGAGCGATAATGTGGAGCACCTGAGCAGGGTGACAGGGTATATCCAGGCTGTCTCAGGTTGGAATGAAGGGAAGAAGCAGGAGCTCAAGGACAGGAAGAGATATGGGGTGGGTGTGTGACTGAGATGAAGGGATCCTTCATCTTTGCCAATAAAACTGGGAATTCATGGTTATGGAAAGCCTCGAAGAAAGAACGGATAGAAATGGCAAAGCAGATAGTATCCACGGTTGGAACAACTGATGAGGAAATTGACTATATCGATATGGCAAACCTGCAGGATATGCCCAGGGAAGAAAGGACCTGGATAGCGAAGAAGATAGCGTCATCTGTCCCGTATGTGAGGGGAGGGACAGGGTGTTAGATTGGAATATGCAGGAGCTGAAGAGGTATGAGGTGGAGGTGTGATCCCTTTATTGAAAAAAGCATGTTCCTCTTCCTAAACCTATAGATTATAATTATTTATGGAAAGCATTTAAATGAAAGAAAAATAATATTAGTTCCATGAAATATGAATCCATCCCCACCTATATAGATATATTTGCAGGATGTGGAGGACTCTCACTTGGATTATATAATGCAGGTTGGGAAGGTTTATTTGCCATTGAGAAAAATAAAATGGCATTTGAAACCTTGAAATATAACTTAGTTGACCAGAAGAAGCATTTTGATTGGCCATCTTGGCTACCTGTAAGTGAACATGATATTAACGAGGTCTTAAAAAAGCACAGGAACGAACTTGAGAAACTGAAGGGTAAAGTTGACCTTGTAGCTGGTGGACCACCTTGCCAGGGTTTTTCCATGGCCGGAAGAAGAAACAAAAACGATGAAAGAAATAAATTAGTGGATTCTTATATTGAATTCATCAGGATAGTAAAGCCAAAAATGCTTTTTTTTGAAAATGTAAGGGGTTTTACTATCGGATTCAAAAATAAACAATCAAGAGGTGAAGCCTATTCCAATTACGTCCTGAGGGAGCTTGGGAAGTTAGGTTACAAGGTGAAAGCGGAGATAATCGACTTTTCAGACTACGGTATTCCACAAAGAAGAAAACGGTTTATTTTGGTGGGGATGTTAGAAGGAAGCCCCGAATTATTCTTTTCAAAGATAATCCTAGATAAGATCGAATTCCTTAAAGATAAAGGCCTAAACGATAAAGTCACTTTGGGCGAGGCTATTTCAGATTTGGAAAGAAAGCATGGGGAAGTTAATTCTGTTTTTTCAAAAATCTTCAAGGAAGGCGTTTATGGGAAACCAGAGAGCAATTACCAGAAACTTTTAAGGAAAAACCTTACATGCGAATTGCCTGACAGTCATAGGTTTGCTAAACATAAGAAGGAAACAGTTGTAAAATTCGAATATTTCTTGGAAAATTGCACACGAGATAAGAATATTAGTGTTGATATTAAAAATATGTTTAAATTAAATAAAAAATGCATCATACCCCTAGGTAAAAACACGCAAAGCCCAACATTGACAACCCTGCCAGATGATTATATCCATTATTCTGAACCAAGGATCTTAACGGTCAGGGAGTATGCGCGGATACAATCTTTTAATGATTGGTTTGAATTCAAGGATAAATACACTACTGGTAGCAAGAAAAGAAAAGGAGAGGTCCCAAGATATACCCAAGTTGGCAATGCAATCCCACCTTTATTTGTGGAGCTATCTGGTATTGTACTGAAGGCGATGGCATAATGGCAGAAGAACTTGAATTTAAGATTAGTTCAGGATTAAAAAATATCATTGGAAAGGAATTAATTACTGATGATTTGATTGCTATTTTTGAACTTGTCAAGAATTCATATGATGCCAATGCAAAATCTGTGAAAATAATCTTCCAGAATATCAAGGAGGAAAACAAAAACAAAGGCTCAAAAATTCTTATAATAGACGACGGCGATGGGATGTCTTATGATGATATAAAGAACAAATGGTTATTTGTCGGATATTCTGAAAAGAAAGATTATGAAAAATTGCCAGAAAAAATTGACTTTAGGACGAAAATTCAGAAAAGAAGATTTCTTGCTGGTGCAAAGGGCATCGGTAGATTTTCATGTGATAGATTAGGGGGTGAACTCAAATTATTCACAAAAAATGAAAGCGACATCCACATCAACTATCTTTATATGGATTGGAATAAATTTGAAGAAGACCCAAAGAAAGAATTCAAAACAATTGCAGTAAATTATTCTATTACAGATAAGATTGAAATTAATGACTATGAAATCAATAATTTTAGAAAAGGAACTATTCTTGAAATATCTACATTGCATGATGATTGGGATAGTAAAAAATTAATCAAATTGAAAAGACATTTACAAAGGTTGATTAATCCTTCACAAGTAGATGAAACAATAGATTTTGAAATATATCTTGAGGCAAAAGAGTATCTAGAAGAAGACAAAAGTAATCAAGATAAGGGAGAACTTATTTTAATAAATGGTGTCGTAAAAAATATTATTTTTGAAAAGCTTGGAATTAAGACAACACAAATTAATTGTAGCATCGATGAGAATGGGGATAAAATATTTACCGAATTAATTGACAAGGGAAAATTTATATTTAGTATAGAAGAAAGGAACGAGTTTAAGTTTTTAAAAAATATTAATATCAAACTCTTTCATTTAAATCAAGAAGCAAAATTCACATTTTCAAGGATAATGGGCTTGCCACCAGTTCAATATGGCTCAATATTCTTATATAAAAACGGGTTTAGGATACACCCTTTTGGAGATATAGGTGATGATTCATTTGGATTAGATAGAAGAAAACTCCAAGGTCATGCAAGATTCTTAGCAAATAGGGAATTAATGGGTCGGATAGAACTCAATGGTGATCAACCCGAATTCAATGAAGTTTCAAGCAGGGATGCTGGTGTAATAAAAACACAAGGTTACTATCAACTAATTGATTTTTTTATTAAAAAGGTATTGAGAAAGTTAGAGAGATATGTTATTGAAGGGCTTGATTGGGATAATCCGGAGCTTCAAGAAAAAACACAGGAAAAGATAAATGAAGATAGTTTAAGATTAATCGATCAAATTACTGGACAAGTAAAAGACCCAGAAAAAAAAATACAATTTAATGAGGACTTACTTGAAATTTTCAAGAAAAAGCAAGTCGAGAAAATCCCAGAGATAATTAAAAATGTTGAATCCATAAAGAAATTTGTTCCTGAACAACAGAAGAAATATATAGGTACTCAGATAAAAGCTTTCCGAAATGCTAGAAAAATTGAAGAAAAAGACAAAAAGCAAACTGAAGAGGAACTTAAAGCAACCAAGAAAACCTCTTTGTTCTTAAATAAAGCTGTCTCAGTGGATAAAGATGTATTGATTAATTTAAATCATTCCATAAAAATTACGACTTTTGCAATAGATAAAATAATAGATAAAATCAACCAAAAAATAAAAGAAGGAAAAAATTTGGCTGACATATTGCCGTTAATAGATGAAATAAATTTGGAGAACCAGAAAATAAGAATTTTATCAAGTTATGTGAGTATGGCAAGTTTTGACACTAAAGTTGAATCAATAAAAAAAGATTTGGTTTTGTATATTAAAGAATATTTGGACAAAATACTATCGGTTCGGGATAAGAGTCTTAAAATTAGGTTTTTTAATGAGAATATTGAATTTAATAAAAAATTTAAACCACTTGAAATATCAATTATTTTAGATAATCTAATAGACAATTCCCGAAAAGCTGGAGCAACTTCACTATCTATAAAATTTGATAATTTAAATAATGATCTTCATGTATTTATTTCGGATAACGGCGGAGGTGTAAGTGATGATGCAAAGAATTATATTTTTAATAGGGGATATACCACAACTGATGGCTCAGGTATTGGATTATACCATGTAAAGAAAATTTTAGAATCCTTTGGTGGGGATATTAAATTCATTGGCAATAATATCAAAGACTTAGAAAAAGGTGCGTGTTTTGAGGTAGTGCTAAAATGAAACAAAATTTTACGATCTTATGGATAGAAGATAAAGAGATTGTGATAACATCCCAAGTTCCAGACATTGAAAAGTTCTTAGACTCTGAAGGATTCCAATTAAACTTGTTAATCGATAACGAAGGAGATAAGTTTAAAGAATATCTTAATAATGAACTTATTGATATAATAGTAACAGATTATAATATCTCTGAAACCGTTAAAGGTATAAATGTTGTAGATTATGTGCGGGAAAAGAAAATGCTTAATGATATATTATTCTATTCTGTTCATGATGATTTATTTGAGGATGGGGCAATATATAAACAATTGGGCCATTATGGACTTGTTGAAGTTTGTGAAGATAAAGAAGTCACAGAGCCTTTAAAGAATTTAATCAAAAAGAACATCTTAAGATGTCAGGATATTGTCTTTTTACGAGGATTTGTAATCTCAAGATCTATAGAGTTAGAGTTACAACTCAACGATTTTCTCGCCCAATATTTCAAGATCCCAGAAAAGCAACTAGAAGAATTTCATAATACCATATTGGAAAGTAGTTATGTTCCAATGGCAGGTAAAAAGAAATGGCTGAGCCAAATACTTAAAAATAATGGCATCAAAGAAGGTTCAGAGTTTGACGGCTTGCTCACGAAACTAGATTGGATAGCTACACAAAGAAATCTATTAGCCCATTGTAAAAAGGATGACAAGAATCCAAATGTTCTCGTCTCTTCAGGTAAAGAGGAGAAATTTGATAAAAATAGGCTAACTGGAATATTAAAGGACGTCGACAAAGTATCACAACATCTCGATAAATTAATCGGAAAATTTTCTACATAAATAGAACGACTGATTATTTTCCAAATTCTTTTTTAGCCAACACTCCCCTCACTTTCTGTTTGCACTTTTCAACGTCTTTTAAAAGTTCTCTCTCCCAGAAATGTATGACCGTCCACCCATCATCCATGAGCTTCAAGTCATTTTTCTTATCCCGCTCAATATTCCCCTGTATCTTTTTGAGCCAATTCGGTGACAGGCGCTCTTTCCACTCATCAAAATTATACCCATGCCAGAAATCCCCATCACAGAAAACTGCCACCTTGTATTTCGGAAAAACAATATCCGGCCTGCCAGGAAGTTTCATAGCGAGCCTGTATCCCCTAATACCTTCCTTCCAAAGCGCTTTTCTCAAAAGAAGCTCAATACTCGTGTCTTTACCATGTATTGATGACATTATCTTGCTTCTTTTTTCGGGGGTGAATATATCGACCAAAAATATCACCAATGAAGAATTAGAAGTATATCATAAAAAACTATCTCTTATTGCTTAAAATCTGCTATTATCATATATGATTGGAACTGGTCATGAGTATATAATAAAATATTTTAACTCAACTCACGATAATAAATAATATAAATATTATAACAGCATTAAACAAATAATATGAAATGTATTAATTGTGGAAATAAGACTAATAATGGTAGAATTGTTTGTCCATCTTGTAGCGGCGTGGATAATTATATTGTCTTTTTGACCCCATTGACTGTTCCTATTGTTGCAGTAGATTACGTCTTTATTATTCCTGATTATAGAGAAGATGCCGAAAAATGGTTAAAAGAAGAGCGTGAAAAAATAATTACAAAGAAGGAGGTAGAAAAAATATG
>Ga0172443_1093_pt1 | contig 15062 bp, 19 predicted proteins | sample MayberryNE_Catta_6_FD_114741 | JGI IMG/M metagenome (GOLD analysis project Ga0172443, IMG submission 114741) | reverse complement strand
ATTCACAATAGTATAAAAAAGCTATCCTATTTCAACTATTATAGACCTATCTGTGAATATCTAAAATAAGATGTGCATCCAGAAATAAGGTGCAAAAAAATTTATTCATTGAAACTTTAAATGTGGTGGTATAATGGGCAGGTAGGGGAGTGGGTGGTATCTTAAAAAAAATTATCCTGCCCATTACTTTCTCTTAAAACATTCATGTTATTAATAATTTCCCATACCTTTAGCAACCCAAGTTTTATATCTTAACGAATCAGAATAGTTTTTGATGGGAACTGTTTCTTCAAAGAAAAGGCTTGAAATTATTGAGCGGGATGTGATCCCCTCGATGTTCGTTGGCGTGCTCTCAAAGGATGACAAATGGCTGGAGCATACACTAACAGAGACGCTTCCCATGCTTGAAGAGCGCGCGCTTCGACTGGCACGGGAATGCAAGAAGAGCGGGGAATGCGCGCAGGATGATCCACTGGTTGATGAAACACGTATAAGGGCTTTATTTGGAGATGCCCGTTCAAAACTTGAAAAAGAGCATATTACAAGAGAAGGTCATTCAAGATTTTCTCACTGAACAAAACTCTTCCACTAACTATTTATTGGGAAATTGCGATTTAGCTTTATGAAAGAGCTTTCAAAGAAGGAGTTCGAAGAACAATACTCGCTATGGATAAGCTCTGCTGCCAGGGATATTGCCTTTTCACTTAACAGGTTAAAGCCATCCGGCATAAAGAAAATCATAACACGTAACGAACAGTATCTGGAAAGACCGGAATCCATATTTGGCGTGATCGGTCTTAACGATGTCAAAAAGCTGGCGCCTGGAAATATATTATTTCTTTCAACGGATGCAGTTGTTTTCTCCCAGAGCATCTTTGCACCTTTTCCCGGCGTTTTTGATTATGCCGTCGCCCTGAACAGGCGCTATTACATCGAAGGTTCATGGTATTCAATAATAACGCTAAATACAACTTATATTGAGGAAGCTAATGAAACCATATTGAAATATGCGATCTTTCATGAACTTCTGCAAAAAGAAATATATGAGGAAAATATGAGGAATGGGGTTCGTAAATTTTCTCCCGATGAAAAGCGAAAAATAAGCAATGATACATTGAATAAGGCGATTGAAAGCTCAGGGATTACCCCGGATGAGCTAATGAAAGAAAAAGACCTGATGCTGCAAATATCAGCGAATTCTCCCCTTATCCCCAAACCATTTGCTGAAACAGCGCTTTACCATTATGTTGAAAAGAATCTTGGGGACTTAGATGATTTTCGCGAAAAGAGCAGTACTGAAAAAGAGGATGCCATAGGAAAGAAATTGAATGCCGATTTTAAGGCATGGCTTGATTTTTCAACAGATACTTACAGGAAATACCTTCGGGAACTCAAAAAAGAATTGAATTATATGGATTACGGGTATGCATGAAAATAATAGCACTCGCTGATACTCATATAAAATCAGGTTCCATTACAGAAGCGCTCCCGGTGAGGCTTATTGAACTGATAGGACAGGCTGATATTGTTATCCATGCAGGGGATTTTGTTACAAGGCAGGCATATGATGAACTCGCAGGTATATGCAGGCTTGAAGCGGTGCATGGGAACATGGATGATATGAGTTTAAAGAAATTGCTTCCCCGGAGAAAGATTATTGAAGTATGCGGCCTGAAAATCGGGATCATACATGAAGCTACCCTCTCTATCCATGATACCACAGGAGCAAGGTACATGGGAAAAGAAATGGGTGTTGATGTTCTCGTATTCGGTCATATACATAAGCCTGTGATCGAGAAAAGCGATTTGCTTCTTCTGTGCCCCGGAAGTCCCACAGCGCCAAGGTTATCCGAACCGGGTGTCATTGAGCTGAATATTGAAAGCGGCAATATATCCGGCAAGGTCATCACGCTTGAAGGAACACGATGCGCTACTATGAAGGCAATGACCGGCAATATATGATGTAAACCAAATACTTAAATTTCCATAATTCAAATAACTCCTGAAGATGGATAATCAGATAAAAGAGCACTGGAATGAAATTTATGAGGCATTAGATACAGATGAGCTGACATGGTACGAAGAAATTCCTTCTCCTTCTATCAAATTACTTTCCAAATGCCATATTAATAAAGATGAAACTATATTGGATGTAGGGGCGGGTGCGTCAACTTTTATTGATTATCTTGTTAACCAGGGATTCAAAAATATCATTGCTGCTGACATAAGTGAAATAGCTTTGAACAAGTTAAAAGAGAGACTGGGTAAGGAAAAAGAATCTGCAGTAAGATGGATTGTAGATGATATCACCCGGCCGATCCATATCCAAGATCTAAGAGATATTGCGGTATGGCATGATAGGGCGGTTTTACATTTCTTATTAGAAGAAGAACAGCAACAAGTATACCTATCCACATTGAAGAAAGTGATCAAAAAAAGGGGTTATGTTATTATCGCTGCCTTTTCTTTAAAGGGAGCAAAAAAATGCAGCGGCCTGGATGTAAAAAATTATGACCGGAATATGCTGGCAAAATTCCTGGGGGAGGATTTTATCCTTATCGAATCTTTTGATTATATTTATTATATGCCATCGGGTAAGCCAAGACCCTACATATATACCTTATTTCAAAAAAAATAAACACCAATATGGATTCTTGTGCAATCCATATTGACAAATAACTTTAATTGTAAAGTGATTACATCATATAGCTCTCAGGTCCCGGCATTGAAGGCATATCGCTCTTCTTTTCAGGGATCTCGGCCACAAGCGCTTCAGTTGTCAGCATTAGACCTGCTATGCTTGCTGCATTCTGGAGAGCGGTTCGCACTACTTTCACAGGGTCGATAATGCCTGCTTCTATCATATCCTTATATGTATCCGTCTTTGCATCATAACCCATGAAAGTATTGGATTCGGCTTTCAGTTTCTCAATAACAACCGAGCCTTCCCTGCCTGCATTCGCAGCTATCTGTTTTAATGGCTCTTCAATTGCTTTCCTGATGATATCCACACCTATCTTCTGGTCTCCTTCGAGAAGCAAACCGTCAAGCGCCGTTGCAGCCCTCAAAAGCGCTATGCCGCCGCCCGCCACAACGCCTTCCTCTATGGCAGCTTTGGTTGCATTGAGCGCATCATCGATACGCATTTTCTTTTCCTTGAGCTCTGTCTCCGTAGCAGCGCCAACATTTATTACTGCAACGCCGCCGGATAACTTGCCCAGGCGTTTCTTGAGGTCGTTCTTCTTATAATCCGAATCCTCAAGCTTAATGCGTCCTTCGATTATGGATATTCGCCTATCTATATCTTCTTTCTTTCCTTCTCCTTCGATTATGATGGTCTTGTCCTTGGTCACTCTTATCTTCTTTGCGCTTCCAAGGTCTGAGAGTTTACCATTCTCAAGCTTCATCCCGAGATCTTCGCTGATGACCTTTCCCCCTGTAAGGGCTGCAATATCCTCAAGCATCTCCTTTCGCTCATCCCCAAAGCCCGGGGCCTTTATCGCACATACTTTCAGGGTACCTCGAATTATATTCAGCACGATTGTCGCAAGCGCCTCTCCATCAAGGTCCTCGGCAATAATAAGCAGGGGTTTATTCTCTTTCACCACAGCCTCAAGGACAGGGAGGAATTCCTTCATGGCGCTGATCTTTTTATCAAACAGGAGGATCATGGGATTTTCAAGCACAACTTCCATTCCTTCCTTGTCCGTCACCATATACGGTGAGATATAACCTTTATCAAGCTGCATCCCTTCCACGACCTCAAGCGAGGTCTCCATGGATTTTGCTTCTTCAACGGTTATGACGCCGTTAGCTCCGACCTTTTCCATGGCATCAGAAATCAGTTTCCCTATTTCTTCATCGTTGTTAGCTGAAATAATCCCGACCTGGGTGATCTTTTCTTTTGTCTTGACTTCTTCGCTCATGCCTTTGATCGTCTTGACCACCAGTTCAGTCGCACGGTCTATGCCGCGCTTTATCTCAATAGGATTTGCTCCTACGGTGATGTTCTTCATCCCATGATGGAGTATCGACTGGGCAAGAAGCGTAGCGGTTGTTGTTCCATCTCCGGCCACATCCTGGGTCTTTGTTGCAACTTCCTTTACAAGTTTAGCTCCCATATCTTCATAAGGATCTTTAAGATCGATCTCTTTGGCGATAGTTACCCCGTCATTGGTAATGACCGGGCTTCCATAGCTTTTTGAGAGTACCACATATCTGCCCTTTGGTCCGAGTGTGATTTTTACAGTATTTGCAAGCTGGTCAACGCCTCTTAAAAGCGCATGTCTAGCTTCATCATTGAAAATCAGTTGTTTTGCCATGTTATCCCTCTATCTTTGCAATTACATCCTTTGATTCAAGGATGAGATATTTTTCCCCGTCCATTTCAAGTTCTTCAGAACTGTATCCTGCATATAATACAACGTCGCCCTTCTTTATGGGGAATTCCTTTTCTTCGACTGTACCCACTTCAACTACGATCCCCTGCTTCTTCTTTTCTTTTGCGCTCTCGGGAATATATATCCCGCCTTTAGTTCTTTCTTCTTCCTTTACAGGTTTGATTAAAACCCTTTTGCCTATTGGTTTTATTTTCATATGATCTCCTCTTGATATCAACTATATCCGTCCAAAACTCCGATTTGCACGGGAGATTTTGATTGTTTGCAGTTCTATATATGTGTTACTATCCGATTCTAAATAAATTTATTAATATAATATTGTTTTTCCGGATAGGCCAAACCCATCTAAAAGAATGATGCTCAGAAAACGAATGATAGGATGGCAGCATGATAATAGGTGGTGGAGGGGTAAAGAAATGTTGTTCATGCCGCCGTCCTCAATTACTTCCATTACTTTTATATAGATAAATGGAATAGCCCATTCTCAAGACTTGAGAATAAAAATCTTTCATTTATTTTATATTCTATCGTTGGCATGAGCAAGCCTTTTCCACAATCTGATAATCTTATCGCTTTGGTCCTCCTTTTTAAAGTCCAGAGAGACAATTCCATTACGAATGTGTACTGTAGCCTCAAGGATTGCGCAACGATAATATTTCTCCTCGTTCCCTGAAAGATTTATAATTGTTTTAACGTGCCGCAAAAGACCCGAATTCTCCATGAATTTAAGCTTTCTATATACGGTCGCAAGAGGTATGTCAAGCTCCTGGCTCAACTGGCTTGCCGAACATTCCTTTATTGATGTCAGGGACAATATCTTTCGAGAGTACTTGTTTGCAAGCAGCTCAAAGACTATCTCTTCATGGTCTTGATCCTGGTTCATTTTCAGTTAACTTTTTCTTACTGCTATTATCAATGCAATTAATCCCAGTATATCAAAAACATTTGCAAGCAATTTGTCCATTCGCACATCATCGACATAATAAATGGTTGAGAATAGATTTCCCATTGTAATGAGACCAAAACCCATTGTAAGATAGAACATATCAGAAGTCCTTGTTTTTAAATACGCTCGTAATGCAATAATGACCAATACCAGGCCTACAAAGAAACGAATCGCACCGATCAGGTTGTCAATCAAGTATGAAACCATAATATCCTCATTAATTATTGATTCAAAGATAATAACTTCTGTCATTAATTGATTCAAAGATAATAACTTCTGTCATTCTCAATTAATGAGAATGTACGCTATCATTTAATATTCGGGAATATAGTAAAAAATAAATATTTTCCAAATTAAACCGGAATACTTGAAGAGATTTATAGAGGTGATGAAAACGGACGAAGATATACAGTCACTAAACAAGCAGGCGCTGCTTTATTCAGAAGATCTGGAAGAGATTGTCGAAGAAATTCACAGGGTAATAATCGGACAGGAAAATGTTATTGAGAAACTTATCCTTGCACTCGTTGCAGATGGACACGTGCTCCTTGAAGGTATGCCGGGTCTTGCAAAGACCTTGATGATAAAAACACTCTCGGATACGATAGAAGCATCCTTCAAACGGATACAGTTCACGCCAGACCTTCTCCCTGCCGATATTATCGGGACACGTATCTACAACCAGAATACCTGCCAGTTTTCAACACGAAAAGGCCCGATATTTGCTCATTTCATCCTTGCTGATGAAATAAACAGGGCCCCGCCAAAAGTCCAGAGCGCTCTTCTTGAAGCAATGCAGGAAAGGCAAGTTACCATCTCGGATGAGAGCCATCAGCTTGAAAAGCCCTTTCTTGTTATGGCAACTCAGAATCCTGTAGAGACACAGGGGACATATGAACTGCCTGAAGCCCAGGTTGACCGTTTCATGTTCAAGATATTGCTGGATTATCCCACACAGAGACAGGAACAGGAAATAATGAAAATGGTCGCAGGTTCCGGATTGTCAAAGATCACGAAGATCATTTCCCCACCCAGGATAATCGAGATCCAGAATTTCAATCACCGCATTTATATGGATGAAAAAATCTCAAAATATATCACAGATATTGTTCAGGCCACAAGGGATCCGCAGCAATATGGTCTTGATATAAAGGACTTCATTGAATACGGTGCATCCCCGCGCGCTTCCATAAACCTTGCACTTGGCGGCAAAGCAAGCGCCCTTTTTGCAGGAAGAGGATATGTGATACCCGAAGACATAAAAAGAATAGCAATGGATGTGCTAAGGCACCGCATCATCCTGACCTATGAAGCGCTTGCCGAAGAGATGACCACGGATAAGATAATCGGTTCGATACTTGAAAAAGTGCCGGTTCCCTGATCAGGTGCATAATCATGGAACGTCCTACCACTTCAGAAATAATATCCAGGGTAAGGCAGATCGAAATAAAGACAAACAGGCCTGTAGAAGGAATTATCAGCGGGGCCTATCTTTCTGCATTTAAGGGAACGGGTATTGAATTTTCACAGGTGCGCGAATACCAGCCCGGAGATGATCCAAGGACAATTGACTGGAATGTGACCGCAAGGATGAAACACCCATTCGTGAAAGAGTTCATCGAGGAGTGCGACCTGAGCATAGTTATCGTATTTGATATTTCCCGTTCATCCGAATTCGCAACGACAGGTTCCCTGAAAAAGTATATCGGAATTGAGCTTTGCGCTTCTCTTGCCATGTCTGCAATAAGGAACAATGATAAAGTGGGGCTCATGCTCACCTCGGACATCGTTGAGAAATATATTCCGCCAAGGAAAGGAAAAAACCAGGTGTCCAGGATAATAAGAGAAACGATTTTTCATGAGCCAAAGAATGATGGAACTGACCTTTGCGTACCCCTTGTGAAGCTTTCCAGGATACTCAGGAAAAAAAGTGTGATATTTGTAATTTCAGATTTCCAGGATGATCCGCAAAATCTGAAAAAGCCTCTCCAGGTGCTAAGGAACAGGCACGATATTATTGCCGTAAAGCTCTGGGATATCAGGGAGCAGGAAATTCCTGATATCGGACTAATTGAGCTTGAAGATGAGGAGACAGGGGAGCAGATACTTGTGGACACCAAAGATGCAGGATTCAGGTTGCGGTTTGAGGAAATGGTCAAAGCCAGGAATAAAAGATTATCCGATGTCACAAAACGCCTGGAAATAGACCTGATAGAGATTTCAACGGCGCAAGACTGGATCAAGCCAATATTGAAATTTTTTAATATGAGGGTGAGACGATGAATTTTGAGAATCCGTTATGGTTTGCTGCTTTATTACTTCTCCCGGTTGTGTGGTATTTTTACAGGGCATCCGTTAAAAAGAAGAAAGCTCTTGCTATTAAGTTCAGCAATATTTCACTCATCAAGGAAGCGGGAATTAAGAAATCAAACGCCAGGGAAGTCCTCTTTTATTTGAATCTACTTTTGCTGTTTTTACTTGTCGGCGCCCTTGCAGACCCCCATATACCCCTCAAACAGACAAAAGAAGGTGTAAACGTGGTCATGGTGATGGATGTCTCCGGAAGCATGGCAGCCAGCGATTATAAGCCCACAAGGCTTGAGGCGGCAAAAGTTAGCGCAAAGACACTGGTAGATGAATTGAGCAATAAGGACAATTCAGGTATTGTGATATTTTCAAGCGGCGCGACCACATCTGCGTATCTTTCGCCTTATAAGGATAAGGTGCTTGAAAAATTGTCAGGGATAAAACAGACCGAAGGGGAGACCGCATTAGGGGATGGTCTTGCGCTGGCAGTGGACATGGCTACGTCGATACCCAACAAGAAAAAAGTAATAATTCTCATGAGCGATGGAGTCAACAATGCCGGTGTCATAAGCCCTGATGATGCCATTTCGTTTGCAAAGACCAACAATATCCAGGTCTATACTGTAGGAATAGGCTCGAATGAAAAAGTAGTACTTGGGTATGACTGGTTCGGCAGGCCGCAGTATGCCGACCTTGACGAAGCTACCCTGCAAAAAATAGCAGAAGAAACCGGCGGCCAGTATTTTAGATCCGTGGACAGTGGCACACTTGAGAAAATATATAGTGAACTTCCACAGAAAATCGAACGTGAGCCGGAGGATTCAAGCATTAAGAACTGGGTAATTATGTCTGCTATCGCGGTTCTTCTTATTCAATTGTACCTGAGGTTCGGAAGGTACAGGATTTTGCCATGAGGTAAGATTATGAAAAGATCAAAAGCTATAACAATTTCAATATGTCTCATAATAATATTTTCAGGCATAGCGTCTGCAAAACAACTGTCAGTAAAAAAGATCGTCAGCAACACTGGCATAAATACAGGGGATAGCGTCAATATTTCGCTTGAATTTGAAAATCCTTTCAATAAATCCATACCTGTGAAAATAGAGGATAACAATATCCTGGGGAATAACGGGCTTGAGATCCAGTGCTATGAATATGAACTCCCGGACAGGCCGCTGACTCAACTTGCATACGATTTTGCGATACAGGCATATTCCTCAGGAGAATTTACACTTGACCAGGCAACGGTGACATACACAAATCCAGAAACAGGGAAACAGGAATCTGTAAAGACACAGCCTGTTAAAATAGTGATCAAACAGGGCCAGGCAACAGGACAGCAGCAGGGGATCACGCAGATCTACCAATGCGGCGGTGTGAGCATGCGCAGCACTTCTGTCTCATCAAGCGGTTCTTCATCTATCTCGATAAACAGCGGCAGTCAGCAATCAAATCAGAATACCAATCAGCAGCCTGCTGATTCTCCTGAAAATATCCAGCAGGGAGCGCAGGATATGCAAAATATTAAACAGCAGATGGAGCGTCAGCAGCAGGATCAGCAGAAGATGGAAGAAGAACTTAAGAGAAGTATCGAGAATGATACCGATTTCCGGAAACTGAATGCTGAGCTTCAAAAACAGGGATATGCACCTGTTGGCCAGCAAATAAATCCTGAATCCAACGATACCGGGAATTTTGATTACGGGTTCAAAAAGGGCCAAGAGACAGCCAACATCAGTGGAAGGATGAATGCCGGGAAAATGGAAAACATCCGGGAACAGAGCACTGAAGATGTAAAGAAGCTGGAGCAGTATATCGAGGGCAATGAAACATTCAGGCAAATGCAGAATACGCTTTCAGAAAAAGGGTATAATCTATCCGGCAAGAAAATCGATATTGAGCCAAATATGAGCAGTTTTCAATATTCATACAGCGACCAGCAGGGGAAGAATGCTTCAATCATGGGAAATGTGACAAACCCAGGCGAGATAAAAGATATTGCACTGAAAGAACCCGCTGAGCCTTTCCCATACTGGATCATTGTTCTTCTTCTTATGCCGTTGCTTGGGATTTATCTATATAGCAAATTCAGGAACAATTCACAGCCTGTTGAACCGGTGATTGAGACAATTCATATTGATCCGAAGGAGAACGCTCTTCTTTTGCTTGAGAAAGCCATAGGGATGTTCAATAGCGGTTTGCAAAGAGAAGCATATGTTGAAGCTTCAAATGCAGTAAGATACTATTTCAAGGGATCAGCAGGAATACAGGAACTTACCAGCGATGAGATAATAAGGAACATCCGGAGATCAAAAGATGAAGGATATGTTGGGGATGTAAGGGATTGTTTCATGCTCTGCGACCTAGTTAAATTTGCAAAATATGAACCCAACCAGGAGGATTTCAATCGTGTGGCTGAACTTGCCAGGAGGATTATTGTTTGATATATTCCGCTTTTTTCTAATTATAAGCAAAATAGACGCTTATTTTCATAGGAAATTATAGGAAAAGGCACTATTCGACAGGATAACAGGATTTACAGGATAACTTTTCAATCCAATCCTGTTGATCCTGTAAATCCTGTCTGAATAACTTCCTTCAACGTAGCTTCATAAATCATCAAATCATGCTGGCTGTGCAATACGAAATGCACCTCATCGATCCCATTATGTTCCTTAATGAAATCAAGGACAGTCGCAAGAGCAATCCTGCTTGCTTCCCCAATAGGATATCCGTAAGCCCCTGTGCTGATAGATGGAAATGGATATTGACTTAATATTCATCTTAAGGGCAAGAGCAAGGCAATTCCTGTAAGCGCTGGCAAGGGGAGTGTAACGAATTTTGATGAAACTTCTATGATGTAGTAGAAATATTATAGGAGTTGAAAGAAAATGGCAGAATTATTTACACCAGAACAAGCAAGGGCATGGCTTCGGGCAAACAATTTAAAAACGGGTAAAAGCATCCAGGATGCTTTTATTAACGAGATAAAAGGAGTTCTTCAAGAAGCACTCGAAGAAGAAATGAATAACACTCTTGGTTATTCAAAATATGACTACACAAATAAAAATAACGATAACTCAAGAAATGGTCATACAAAAAAGACGATAAAGAGTCAATTTGGCAAGATAGAACTTGATATTCCACGTGATGCCGATGGTGAACATGAACCAATCATTGTAAAGAAACACCAAAGAACAATATGGCGAGGGTATTGTTATTAAATATTGAATATAATGGTGAATAAAATGACTCAAAATACAAGACAAATAAAAATGGAAAACAAGAATTTATCAGTTATATTTTTGTTAATTCTGATATTTTTTAATTTCAGTCTTATAATTGGTAGTGCTGCGTCATCATCATCTCCACCTGATGCTTATCTTATTCAAGGAGTACCCTGGCATAAGCAAATAAACGATGTTTTCTGTGGACCTGCCGCCCTTGAGATGGTATTTGACTTCTGGGGTGAAGATATTAACCAGACGGAAATTGGAAATGTGGCGAGAACCTCTTCGAACGGAACCTATACATGGGATATGGTACGAGCCGGTCATTTCAGTAAATTAAGTGCCTCCATGGGAGATTTTTCCCCTGATAACGCTCCAACGAGTGGATTTTCGGAAAGAAAATTAGGTTATGCATCATTTAATTATTCTTCTGATACATTTTGGTGGCCTGAACTCAAAGCACTTGTTGCATCGGATATACCTGTTGTCTTGCTCATGAAATGGGCACCCGATAAAGCAGCAGGAGGACATTATCGGGTTATTGTTGGGTACAATGAAAATAAAAGCGACCTAAATAAAAGCTTTGTTTACTTTATGGACTCCTGGGGTCGTAGTAATAAAAAGATTACAAATGAAGATGGGACTATCACCTGGAATATGACTGATTTTAAAAAAGCATGGAATTATAGCAAATACGGAAACCCCCATGCTTACTGGGGTGCGATAATGATGCCCTGGTCAGTTGTCTTGAAAACAAAAGGTATGACATCAAAAGGTTCGGAGCTAAAAGTTACAGCAAATATCACATATCCCTGTCCTAAGCCATTTGATTGCGATGCTTATCCTGCTTCAGATATAAATGCAACAATTATAATACCTTCGGGCATGCATCTGGAAGATCCACGTCAACCACAAATAACAATAGGAAGTCTACGGGCTGGAGAAAGTGCTAATGTTAGGTGGAATGTAAAGCTTGACGATGATGGAGCAGCGAAATGGATTAAAGTTAAGGCAGAAGGGCTTGTTTCTGGCGAGGTCCCGAAAGTCAAGAAAAAAGGTTTCGTCTTGTATCCTTCCTACGAGTACACTGATAACATTGGAGGCGAGGCAAAAATTAAAATATAACCCTCTTTTTAATTTTCTTAGGAGATTGTTTGATGTTATGCAATATTCCACAATATCAAAACATAGCGATTATCCTCAAAGTGTCATATATCCCTAAATTAGACGCAGTTTTGACAGGATCTTCCAGGTTCAGGCTGGATATTAAAGATGAGATGGAAGCAGCGGGTTTTTGGGAGAATCTTGATTTTATCAATATATACGCGTAGAATCCCCTTCTGCTATAAGCTCGGTTACCTCTTCTACGAACTCCAGCATGTATTTATCCAGTTGATACTTTCGTTTTTCAAGAGTTTTCTCGTCAGCCGGAAATTTATCAATAAGAGCTAAGAATTCCTCGTATATCTCGTTTGTCTTATCCATCATCTCTTCTTTTGTTGCGCCCGTTTCTGCCATGTGGACGATGTAGCGGCGCAAACGGATGCAGCCTCGGTCTTTCTTGAAACTTTTATCGAAAAATAGGGGAATCCTCCACAGTCCGCGCTCAACAGCACCGCTTTTGACAGACGGGAAAAGACCGAGAATATCATCATTACTTTCTGTCATACTTTTATCATCGTCTACGGATACCTTATGTAATTATAGCCCTATTTGTTTAATATTATCCAATGCTTTTCCTTGATCTGCATAGTATGTCCCCGCTGCAACCGAAGACAGCTTCCTGCTGTTACTTGCATTCCTGATAGCGCTTTCCAACTTCATGCAGAGCCATGCAAGCAACAAGATGCTTGAGAAAAATTATTTTCAATCTCATTGCTTGCAACTAAAAGGAAAATATAATTTTTTATCCCATTATACCCATGTTAATACTAATAAAAACTAAAATATACTTTCTCGTACCTTTAAAATGCAAAATAAACTCAAATAATTGTCAGAATATTTATATTGATTTGGTTTCTATAAGTGAAATGAGGAAGCCGTTTTTATTCCTACCTATCCACAAAAAAAGTAACTTTTCTGGCTTCCTCTACCACCCTTCCACAAGCGCCCGATGATATTTCCTGTAGATCTCATGCACCTGCTCAAAATTCTCCCCCTAATCTACTTGGATTGTACGAAATCAAAAATGAAAAAAGGAGACAAAAATTATGAATAAAAAAACCATAGCTGTATGCTTTTTATTAACACTGGCAATTCTAATAGGAATACCAGAATCTTTTGCACATCCCCAGAATGGTGGTTCATGTAGCTCCTGCCATGTCATGAACGCAGCCCAAAAAGAAATGACAATATCTACCGCAGACACAAATAAAAATGGGGATCTCACCCAGGGAAATGCACAGATTGGAGATACTCCCATGGGGATGATGAATCCTATGAGGTATACTTTTGGTGTTATCGGCACTGGTCTCGTTATGATGTCCCAATTCTACAGCCTTCGCAAAAGGGTGCTTCGAAAGAGAAGGGGATAGCCATGTATATAGGTTCAATTAAGACTTGGCTCAATCTGCACACTTATTTTGGTCTGATTGGCTTTTTTCTAGTTATGCTTCATGCAGGCTTCCCCTTCCAATTCAGATATACTGTGTTCAATGCAGGTGCGGTGAGCACATATTTAATGATCATTGCTGCGATAAGTGGTTTTGTCGGCAGGCATCTTTACAGGCATATGGATGAGAGGGGAAAAAAATTATTCAGGTACTGGCGCGATGTACATGTTCCACTTCTAGGAATGCTCTTCATTTCTATTGTATTACATATAGCAAGACCATAATAATAATAGAAGATCCTAGAAACAAAAAGCCTTAAAAGTTACATAAATTTAAAATTGTAATATGTCAATCCGGCACTTATGGGGGTAGTAGCGACGCTGCTGCATCCTGGGGCCACTTGGTAACTCTTATTTTGATTGATACTCGCCGTATGGCGCGATGTGCCTATAAAAAAGCGGCGCAAGCTACCGAAAAACTTGTGGTTGCGTTTTATTCAACCACTCTTTCTCAGGTAACACCTGTTGTACGAATAGTGCATTGACCTATAAATATATATTTGCAACATGCGTAAAGCCAAAACAGCAATTTCTTGATTTTCTCGTCTCTGCCATACGATTAAAGAGGTTGAAAATTTATAGAATGGATTTGTGTGGCCCCAGGATGCAGCAGCGTTGCTACTACCCCAGCTTGAAGGCGGACTCTTGCGCTCGCAGGCGGACAGCGAGAGGCTGATGGAAGCGGTGGTGGGGAGGATGCTCGCGGCATAGACTCTAAAATTTGCACCCATGTCATCCTGCATTTGTCCGACTCCCCCCATTAAAGACATTTCAATATCTTTTTCGCCTGTTTTTACCCTGATTCAATAGCTTTTTGTCCTAATAGATGCAAAGTAGGACAAAATGAAACTTCAATCAGACCGATATACAACAGGTGAAAAAGCTCTCACAAGGGAAGAATACGATAAGCTCGTTAAAGTCATTACAGACCTCCAGGACGAGCTCATGATTAGATTGGGTGTTGCTACAGGGATCCGGAGGGAAGATCTGTGTAACCTTGAGTGTGACAACATTAACCTGAAAGACAAAACGATGTTGTTTTATGAATCAAAGAAATCTCGTAATAAGACTGTAGATCTCCCGGACGAAATTATTTCCCTCATTCATAAGTTTTACAACACGCTGGATAAATCCGAACGGAAGAAACGAAAACACCTCTTTGATTATGTTGGCAGGACTGCGTACCGGCATTTTAACCACTGGTGTAGAGTTGCGGACATCCCTGAAAGACCGATACATGCTTTGCGAGCGACTTGTATCAAATTTGCTCATGAGGCTGGATGGAGTGACGAAGCTATATCTAAACTTACAGGGGATAAGATCGCCACAATACAGGAGCATTATAGAACTCCTTCAGTTGACGAAATGAGACAATTAACACAGAAAAAAGCGTTTGTATAGAGGGGTTTGCCATGATAGTGCTGGAGGATCCAGGAAATTATCTGCGGTGGCTGCCGGGCATACAATACAGGTCAAGGAACAGCATTATGAGAAAGTAGGAGAAGACTTTGAGCAGGTACATGAGAGCTACAGGAATTTTCATCCTACTTTTGTGGAGGAGTGGT
>Ga0172443_1092_pt1 | contig 15301 bp, 18 predicted proteins | sample MayberryNE_Catta_6_FD_114741 | JGI IMG/M metagenome (GOLD analysis project Ga0172443, IMG submission 114741) | reverse complement strand
GTTACCACCACCATATTCCCTTGCCTGCACGACAGGATATGCTGAAAATTCTTCTTTTAACTGTTCTGGTGTCTTTGAGCTGTCAAAAGTTATTGCAGTTCCCCCCTGGAATTCCATGCCGAGTTTCACAGGCGCACCAAGCCCTTCAGGCGTTCCGGTCGTGTAGGATGTATAGGCTAAAATCAACAACGATAGTATAAGAAGGACTACAGGAAGAATAAGCATTTGTCTGAAATTGAACTTTTTGACATATGAGTCAATCACTTTTTCATTAATTAAATTCATTGGGATCTCCTCTCGACATCTTAAGACTGGCTTACATTATAACACAACATATTTACCTTTTACTGTTTAACGCTTGCAGTATTATTTAATAACCCAAACAACAATTTCACATAAAATGGTAAAAATCATCGTTATCAATAACTATGGCCAGACATGCCACCTTATACATCGTGCTGCACGCGATCTTGACCAGGAAGTAGAGCTGATGAAAAATACTTCTTCCATAGAAGAGATCCTTGAAAAAAAACCGGATGGATTGATACTCAGCGGCGGCCCCACACTTACGCGTGCGGGAAATTGCAGCGTGTATGTTAAAGAGCTTGACCTTCCCATACTTGGCATTTGCCTGGGTCACCAGGTCATGGCGCAGGCTTATGGCGGGGCAGTGAGAACAGGCTCTGCGGGTGGATATGCTGCAATTGAAATAGAGATCATTGAAGAAAACGATATCTTAAAAGGACTTGGACCCAAGACGAACGTATGGGCATCACATGCAGATGAAGTATCCGTACTTCCGCCTGATTTTATCAGGCTTGCCCGTTCCCGGATATGCGAAGTAGAAGCTATGAAACACAGGACAAAGCCCTTATATGGTGTCCAGTGGCATCCTGAAGTCTCTCATACTGAAAAAGGAAACGAGCTTCTCATGAACTTTTTTGGGGTATGCGAGACCTATCGGCCAACAACATGACCGCATAGCCAATTAAAGCAAATAAAGCACCTGTTGCCATAACACCCCTGAACCCGGAATATTGAAGAACAATTCCGCCTATTAATGAACCAATAATAGAGGCAAGGGCTATGGATGAATTAAGCAACCCGGCAGCAGCCCCTTTTTCTTCATTATTATTTATTAGCTCTTTTGTTGAACCAACATACAGAAATGAATATGAAAAAGCGATCAGGGCAAGACCAGGAACAGCCTGGTAAAAAATTGTTAATGGTATCAAAGCAATAAATGCTGCCGCAGAAAGCAGATCGCCTGCATGGACCAGGAACTTATTATCATATCTGTCAAGCCGCCTCATTATAAAGAATTGAAGCCCGGGATTCAACATATATATTATTCCTATCCAGAATTTATTGGCATGAAGACTGGCAAGATATAAGGGGAAGATCAACCAGACAGCATTTGCCCCAATTTGTCGCAAGAAAAATGGAAAATAAATATTCCAGTTTTTTTTAAGGAGTTCAACTGAGAAAAAATTTGTTTTCTTTTTTGTACCGGCCTGGGTTGCAGGAAGCGTTAATGTAATAAGGAACGATGCTGCAAACAAAAGAGATGCAATAGTGAAAATCTCTGAGTATACAGCTATAACTCCTGCCATCAGATTACCAAGCGCCCAGCCAAGAGGCATGAATGAACTGAATTTCCCGATGCTTCGTTTCAGGTTATAAACATAAAGCAAAAGCACTGCAGGGTAAATACCTGCGCTAAATCCTGCAAGAGCGCGTAAAATCGCAAGGCTGACAGGGTCATATGCAAACATCTGGATAAAAAAAGTTATGGATGAACTTACAAAACCGATATATAGAAGCATCTTTGGGGGATAATTATCTGCCGCCCTGCTGAATATATACGTTGAAAGGAAAAGCGCAAGCCCATAACATGCTCCTATAATCCCTATTTGAGTCCCTGTTGCATGTAATTCACTTGCAAAGATCGGAATAAATAGACTTGACATCATTATAGAGGAATTAATAAAAAGCTGGATAACATTAAGTCTCATTCGATGAAGAGATATGTATTTAAGCAATATAAGTTGAACTACAGGTAAACCATGACTCTTGACTGGACTGAAAAATACCGCCCGCAGACCTTATCTGCCGTTGTTGGACACAATAAGCCGGTAGAGGAGCTAAAATCATGGGCTAAGTCCTGGATGTGCGGTATTCCCGAAAACAGGGCTGTTGTGTTATACGGCAGGGCAGGAATAGGTAAAACTACGACAGCCCATGCTCTTGCCAGGGAGATGGGCTGGGAAGTCATAGAGCTAAATGCAAGCGACCAGCGCACAGCGGATATCATAGACAAGGTTGCAGGATCTGCTTCCAGGATGGGAACACTGGATGGAACAGGAATAAAACGGTTAATCATCATGGACGAAGCAGACAATATCCACGGCACAGCTGACCGTGGAGGTGAGCGGGCGATAGTGGAACTGATCAAGAAAACAAGCCAGCCTGTCATTCTTATAGCAAATGAACTTTATGATATGTCTCCCGGCCTCAGGACTGCATGTAAACCCATACAATTCAATTCCGTGATGTCGCGTTCCATGATCCCGGCGCTAAAAAGAATCGTTGAGGCTGAAGGAATAAAATGCGGTCTGGGAGTTATTGAGAAAATTGCCGAGAATGCGAACGGGGATATCCGAAGCGCGATAAATGATCTCCAGGCTATTGCCCAGGGTAAACCTTCGATCCAGATCGAGGATATAATTACAGGTGAAAGGGATAGTAAGGAAAATATCTTCAAGTTTCTTGCAAAAATCTTTAAAAGCACAAATATCCGTGAGGCTCATGATGCAGCTTTTCATCTTGATGAGAACCCGGATGATCTGATACAGTGGATGGATGAGAATCTTCATCTTGAATATACCTCACCACATGACCTTGCGCAGGGATATCATTATCTTGGAAAAGCAACAGTTTTTCTTGGCAGGGTGAAAAGAAGGCAGAATTACAATATGTGGAGATATGCAGGGGTACTGATGACAGCTGGTGTTATGGTCGCAAGGTCTCATCGAAACAGCGGTTTTATAAAATACCAGCCGCCATCGTTATGGAGAAAGCTGGGGCAGACTAAAGGGATGAGGATGGTCCGGGATTCTACTGCAAAAAAAATTGGCACGCACTGCCATGTTTCTATGAGTTTTACCAGATCACAGTTATTCCCGTTTTTCAGGACCCTGATGAAAGATGATGAATATGCTCCCCATATCACTGCTTTATTAGGACTTGAACCAGAAGAAATTGCATATCTAATCGAATCAAAGACTGTTACAAAGAAGATCCAGAAAATATATGAAAGCGCACAACTATTGATTGAAAAAGAAACGGAGCATGAGGTTGAGCTATTCGGAGGATTCGGGGCCAGGGAACCGAGAAATCAAAATCCTGAATCGGAAAAGAAGAAATTAGAAAAGTCAGAAAAGAAAGAACTGGAAGAACGCCTGGAGATTCCTGTAAATGTAAAGAAGGAAGGTAAAGCCCAGAGTTCGTTGTTTGATTTTTAATTGTTTGGTAAATGCATCGTGAATATATGTCCCAATTCTTCCATATTCGTATATGGAACCGATATGATTTGCCTGTTTCCTCGTACCATGGCTGAAACATTCGCCTCCTCCCTGTAAACGCAAAGGACAAGTTTGCCTTTTGATACTGCATAACCGATCTCGTAACCAACACCGATCGAGGAAATCGTTACTTCAGCCACAAGACATTCGCATCTGTCAATATATCCTAAGTCATTTTTGCATATTTCTTCATCAGTTATTTTTGCTTCGGTTTCCTCAAGAACTTCAGATGCTACGTGTTCGCTTACGACCGTATGCCCCTGCATTTTGAGCTTTTCTATTATCTGGATATAAGCCGGCAGCATACTCCGGCCTCCCCTGATGGAGCCAGCAAAGAATATTTTCATAATTTCTTTACCCTTAATTTATGATTCACTGAACCAGCCTTATCAGGTTCTCTTTACCTTTTCTTATCTTTATTATCATACCATCGTCTTTCATTTTGGAAAGAACCATGCTGATCTTGGATTTTGATAGTCCGCTGTGTTCAACAATATCGGTTTGATACGCCTGTCCGCCTGACCTGAGAAGGAATTGCTTTACCATTTCCTCATCCTCCAGATCTTCTTTTGCCAATTCGGAAAGTGGAATACCGGGATCAAGCCCCATGTTTTTCATTCTCTGTTCTCTTGCAGCCTTCTCTAATTCTTCTATGGATTCATTTCCAAATTGATTTTGAACAGATTCTACAATTGTTGTCCATGCTCCAGGGATCTCAGAGATTTCATGAAGCATTTCTTTTGGCATCTGCGATACCATTTCTGCTGTGGATACATTTCCTGAACGCCTTTTTTTCCATAATCTGATAAAAGCTAATACTGCTATGATAGAAAGGAAAATTACGACTATCTCCAGGATTGGCCATTTTCCCAGCCATGATCCATTTTCATTCCCACCTGTTACGTTCTGACTTGTTACGTTCTGGCGAGAGAGCACAATAGATGGTTCTCCGCTGCTGAGATTGCTATAAACAGTCCCATCCCATATCAAACGGTTCCCATCTTTTTTATCATAATCAGGCGTCACATTTGTAACATTATATCCATCAGGTATCTTGATTATCAGCTGGTTATCCGGTGAAAGGAGACCACCTGGGAAGGCATCCCCTATATATATTTTTTCTGAATCATTGTAAGAAAAATTTGTCCATTTAAAAGTATATCTTATAATTCCGAGTCCATCTGAAAGTGTTTTCCTCGTATCATATGAAATATTGAAGGGCTCAACTTCCATCGTGCGGTTTGAGAAATTAATTGCCGAATCCTGAAATGATTTGATAATAATCTCGTAATCCGGAATATTTCTATAATTGGACATGTTCTGGCCGGTTTTTATGGCACTTTCCCATTGGTTTAAATCTGATTGTGAAAGAGGAAAGAACTTTTCCATAGTCCATACCGCATCTCCACTTTCATTAATATTAACTGTAATTATAGACTGAGCAGACGGCGCAGGCTGCGCTGCTGCTATATTTGCTCCTAATATTAAAAATATGCAGATAAAGACAAGTCTCATCATTTGTATGAAACAATTACATAGGTAATAAGATTTACTATTCCATTATTTTATTCAATTTGAAATTTGGTAGCAGAGGAGCTATCATTAAAAAAAAAATGGATTTAAGCTTTATTATTGTTTATTTCAGTTTTTTATCCTTAATTTACATTCCATTTGACATTATCTTTATATATAATTACAAAAAATATTAATTACCAAAATTTCCTGATATAATTAATATCTGGCTATTGTAATAAAACCAGTATGGCCTACTCGTGCGGTTGCGGGTCGTGTTCCCCTGTCCGTGAAGGAAATCTCACGCTCCAGGGTCTCTATCGTCGTGACATCTATATAATTAGTTTTTCCAATGGCTTCCCTGATCTCTTTTGCCTGCTCAAAAAAAGGTGAATATGTGACAAGAAAACCACCTGGATAAATGACATCCGGGACATTTGGGATCACCTGGGCAGCTGCAATAGTATCAAGTGTTATAACATCAAATTTCTCGTTCAATTTACGGATCTCTTCTACAATATCTCCATGCCTGCATTCTATGTTTGAAAGACCTGTGAGAGCAATATTATTCCTGGCTATTTCCACGAATTCTTCTCTCACTTCATATGTTATGACCTTTTTTGCAATGCCGCCAAGATATATTGCAAGTATCCCGGAACCAGTTCCCGCATCCAGTACTTGATCCGAAGAGCAAAGGCCTGTATTTGAAATAATCACTCCGATATCTTTTGGCATCATGGGAGCTCCACTGCGTTTAGCATGAATAAAAAAATCAGGTGCACGGGGTTTCTGGATGATAAATTCCGCACCCAGATGGGAACTTATTTTATCTCCGAAGTTTTTCGTTTTAAGTTCATCAAGTTTTATAATCCCAAGGTCAGTATGCATTTCGCCCTCAGGCTTAACAAAATACTCTTTCATCTTTCCTTTATTGAATATTTTTAAAATTACGGGTGTATCCATTTTTCTCCGCTGAGGTAATATAGGACTTATTAGATATAGAATACATGGTTATTATGGATATTATTTTTTTCAAGGATAAGAAATATTCATTAAAAACATTGGAACTTCTAACAGGCCAGATGGATGTGGATATTGAAACAACTCATGATAATATTCTTATTATAGCGCAAGTTGTGGATGACCCTGATAAATTGCCATATTTTCTGGAAACCATAAAATCTCTGGAAATCGAAGACCTTGAAAAATTCAGGTTCGTATTGCTAAGGGTCCAGATCGATTCACAGCTTCATCTGAATGAAAACATAGAAAAATATCATAAGCGTCTTTTTGTTTCCCAGATCATTGAAAAATTAATATATGGTGAATTGCTGCTTGAGGCAGGAAAAGAAGACGAAGAGGATGATGAAGAGGATTGAGATTTAATCCAATCGGGAATAAAAATTTTTCGCTTTTGCTCTTGCTTCGTTTTTTAGTCTGAAAAAAAAGCTCATATATTATATACCTTAAACACATCAAAAAGCCCCATGATTAATTACGCTGACAGGATCAATTCATTACCACCTTATTTATTTGCCGCTATCGATAAAGCAAAAGCCGAAATCATAAGAAAGGGCGTTGATGTCATTAACCTTGGAATAGGCGACCCGGACATGCCCACACCGGCGCATATTGTTGATGCGATGAAAAAATCCCTGGACAATCCGGACAGGCATAGATATCCCTCGTATGAAGGTATGTTTTCTTTCAGGACAGCTGCTGCTGATTGGTACAGGAGAACAATGAATGTTACCTTAAATCCTGAAGATGAAGTCCTCACGCTTATCGGTTCAAAGGAAGGCATAGCCCATATCCCGCTTGCGTTCCTGAACCCCGGGGATGTGTCTTTAGTTCCCGATCCTGGTTATCCTGTTTATAACATCGGTTCAATCCTTGCAAGCGCTAAACCTTTTAAGATGCCCTTACTTGCCGAGAATGAATTCCTTCCCGACCTTAATGCAATACCAAAAGACGTAGCAAAAAAGGCAAAGCTCATGTTCCTGAATTATCCCAATAATCCTACATCTGCAACTGCATCCATAAAATTCTTTGAAGAAGTTGTGGATTTTGCAAATGAATTTGAGATCATAGTAGTACACGATGATGCCTATTCGGAAATGACTTACGATGGATATAAGGCTCCAAGTTTCCTGAATGCCAGCGGTGCAAAAGATGTCGGGATCGAGATGCATTCCCTTTCAAAAACATATAATATGACCGGATGGAGACTTGGTTTTGCAGTTGGGAACAGCGAGATACTGGCTGGTCTTGGAAAGGTCAAAACGAATGTGGATTCAGGCGCATTTGAAGCCATCCAGGAAGCAGGGATCGCAGCGCTCACCGGACCTCAGGATTGTGTGCGTGATATGAATAAAATTTATAAGGAAAGGCGTGATGCTCTCCTTACAGGCCTGAAGGAACTGGGGCTTGATGTAAAACCGCCCAAAGCTACTTTCTATGTATGGGCGCATGTAAATGGAAAAGCAGCTGATTTTTCAAAGATGCTTCTTGAAAAAGCAGGAATTGTGGCAACGCCTGGCATCGGATTCGGAGAATATGGCGAAGGGTATGTACGATTCGCTTTAACGCAATCGGTGGACAGGATAAATGAAGCCGTTAATAGAATGCGTAAACTGGATATATGAGAAAGAATTATCATCATAAATCAATCGGGATTCTCAAAATAAAAGATAAAATCTATTTATGAGTAGTGTACGTTATGAAGAAATATGCTTCGAAATAGAAATCCTTTTTATGTATTCAGGGTATGGGTGTAATAATGGACATTGAGCAACTTTTGGCACAGCGCGCAAGATTGGTGGACGGAGAAATGCCAAACCTGCTTATGGATATAAAACCTCCTGAACTTGCCGCAGCAGTCAGTTATGCCATATTATCAAAAGGAAAACGCATCAGGCCAGCTCTTGTGACACTTGCCAGTGAAGCAGTTGGCGGTACAGCCGAGAAAGCCTGTTTTGCAGCAGCATCTATTGAATTGATCCATTCCTCATCGCTCGTACTGGATGATGTGATCGATAAATCTGAAAAAAGGCGCGGCCGATCAACAGTCCATACTCTCTGGGGCACCGATATGGCTTTACTGACAGTACAGATCCTTGCAGCGCTTTCACTCAGGATCGCAGCACGTGATCCGCGGCTCATCCATGCTATTGCGGATTCACTGTTCTATATGGGAGAAGGCGAAGCAATGGAACTTGTGGAATTTGCAAAGGATAAAAAAAGCTATCTTGACCTTGCTTTCAGGAAAACCGGATCACTTTTCAGTTCAGCAGCAGAAGTTGGTGCTCTTGTTGGCGGAGGAGACAAAACCCAGATAAAAAAGCTCAAGGAATTCGGAAATCACATTGGTCTTGCTTTCCAGATACGTGATGATATACTGGATTGTATTTCAAAGGAAGATGACCTGGGTAAGCCTGTGAAGAAAGATCTTTTTATGGGGCGGCCATCCATTGTACTGCTTGATGCGATCAATTCAGGGATATCGATCGAGAGAATGATGAAATGCAATAATGGGGAACTCATGCATCTTGTCTCTGAGTCGATTGAAAACGCAAAGAACGTAGCAATAGAAGAGGTAGATATTGCAAAACGCCAGATCGAGAACTTTGATGACAGCTACGCCAAAACAAAGCTCAATGAAATGGGTGATTATATAATAACCCGCAGTAAGTAACACATGGAAAAAGATAACAGCGGTTCTTTTTTCAATTACCTTCCCGAAGGATGCCGCTTATGTTATAAAGGGGCCAAAATGGTTCTTTTTGTTACAGGAATATGCGGGAAGAATTGCTTTTATTGTCCGGTTTCAAATGAACGGCGCGAGAATGATAAAATATTTGCAAATGAAAGGCTTGTTAACAGGGACGAAGACCTGATAGAAGAGGCCATTTCAATGGATGCCCTCGGTACTGGAATTACAGGCGGGGAGCCACTCTTAAAGTTAGACCGGGTGGTTCATTATATTAAATTACTGAAAAATAAATTTGGGAAATCGCATCATATTCATCTATATACAGCTCTTGCTCCGAATAAAGCAGTACTTGAATCGTTAAGAAAAGCGGGTCTTGACGAGATCAGGTTTCATCCTCCCCGGAATATGCTTCAAAATATTGGCACGTATTACAGGGTCCCAATCATTGAAGCACATAAAATGGGTATTTCAACAGGGATCGAGATCCCGTCAATAACCTGCGACTTTAGCGGAATAATTTCATTATTAAAGGAAGTTGATGGTTTCTTGAACTTAAACGAGCTTGAATTTTCAGAAACAAATCTGGCGCAACTTAAGAAAAGAGGATATGTACCTGTTAATGATACTTCCTGTGCCGCACTTGGAAGTAAAGAAGTTGCAGAATCCCTGGATTTTGATAGTGACAGGCTGCATTTTTGTTCTTCAAGATTCAAGGACGCAGTGCAGCTCCGGGAAAGATTTAAGCGGATAGCAAAAAAATCCGCAAGGTATTTTGATGAGATCACTGATGACGGGACACTTGTCTATGGCGTTATCGAAGGAGATTGCGTATCTTTCTTGAAAGAGGCAGGAGCACAGGAGGAAATGTTCATTGAGAAACATGGTACTGTTGATACTGCGTGGTGGATAGCCCGGAACCTTGCAGATGAATTGAAAAAAATCGGATGCAAAGTGTCAGTAATTGAGAGATATCCCATGAAAAACGGGATGGTCGTGGAAAAGACTCCGCTTTGATATATATGGAAAGGTATAAACTCTAAAAATCGAATAATGGAATTGGTGGTTTCACTGACCAGAAAAGAAAATGATGACCTGAAAACAAGACTTACAAAATATCTGGGAAGAGATGAAACCGGTATCAGGAAGTCAGTCTTGAAATTGTTTCTCAATGAGAAACCGTACACTACCCAGAATGTATTTGATCTTCTTAAGGAACAGGGATTCGATGTCAATTACAGGGGGATTTCAGCGATGGTCGGTCTTATGAATACAAGACTTGGCATTTTGAGAATAGATGTAAAAGGAGACCATAATGTCTATTCGCTCAAAGACGAGTATAAAAATAGCGTTAAAGCCACGATGGATAATTATTAGCCAAAAACGTAAGCTACAGGCCTCGGCCTTAAGTCCGGGGTTTGTAGTGACCAAATCAAATCCACTAATTGAAATGAGTGCGATAAAGGACTATTAACCGTGATAAAACGTTGGCTCTTCCTTTTTCTTTTGTGCCTGCTGCTGGAAATTAATTACCGGAATAGGCATGGATGGCGGAAGACCAAGTGATTTTGAGAGCAGTAACGCAAGAGGCGCAAGATTTGCAACCATTGTGTTCGCCAGTTCGTTCTGGATGTCTCCAGGCGCTTTTCCTGAATCCCATTTTTCCTTCAGGGCCTTTAAATCTTCATCGCTGTAATAATCCGTCATACCTTCAAACCTGATGTGACCGATATTGGGGCTAAGATAATTGATGGCAAAAGTGTACTCAACCCTTAATACTGATTTTTCTCCAAATGGGGTATTCTGGACAACTAATGATGGATTTTTAAGATTTACATCATAATTTATATTGATATTCTTGTATTTTCGGATATCATCAGCAGTTGAATAAACTTTCGATTCCACATTTGTAAGCTGGAAGTTTAAAATCATGTTTTCTCATGTTTATTATACTTTCTTGAGATAATAAATTATTCCTATTGGTCATATTTTACAAAAGATTTTCAATCTCCTTAAAATCCACCCTTGCAGTCGCATCAAGTGAAAGCGGCGTTACTGAAATATGTCCGTTTTTCATAACAGCCTTAACATCAGTTCCTTCTTCTGCATCCCTGATAAGCTCCCCGTTAATCCAGTAGTACGGCCTGCCCCTGGGATCAAACCTTTCCTCCACACCTGTCAGGAATATTTTCCTGGCAAGGCGGGTTATCTCGATCTCTGTGTCCATATTCACATGTTTTGGTATATTAATATTCAGTAGGTCCACACCAGCGGGAAGTCCATTGCAAATCACTTTACGTGCTATCCTGTTAACTATTTTTATACCTATCTTAAAATCGTAACTATATGTGCGGTGATCATCAAACTTATCTCCCTCATCAAGTACCTGTATGGATGCAGCAAGCGCAGGAATGCCATAGCTTGCAGCTTCAAGCGCTGCGCCGATCGTTCCGCTTGTTGTTACGGTATCCGTACTGATGTTCTCACCGATATTGAAACCTGAAAGAACAAGGTCAGGTTGTTTCTTTAGTATGGAGAATAAACCGATTATCACTGAATCAGTGGGTGTTCCTGCAACAGCGTATGCTTTGAAACCGTTCACAGGTGCAAGTGAAACCCTGAGTGGTTCAAAAATAGATATGCCCCGCCCTACGCCGCTTTTCTGGGTAGAGGGTGCAACGACCGTTACTTCTCCAAGATCGCATACACTATCATAAGCCGCTTTAAGCCCGGTCGAATACACACCATCATCATTGGTCAAGAGAATATTTTTCATTATTAACAGATAGGCTCATGATAAAATAAATCTGTGTTTTCTTGATTTTTTCCACAATCTTTTTTGTCTTGTGAGCTATCCAGAACTCAATGGATAAAGAGCGCTTTTCCGGATACGGGGAAATAATCATTGCAGCGGTATTGTGGAGCCTGGCCGGGATATTTGCAAAATATATACATGGGATGTCAGCCCAGAGTATTATTTTTTACAGGGTTGTACTGGCTTTTGCGATATTTTTCATATTTATTCTCATTTCCGGAAACCTCAAGATAATTAAGCTAAAAGACAAAAAAATCTATTTACTGTTATTTGGCATAATGCAGGCCGGGACAATGCTGACATATTTTATATCCTTATTAAAGGGATCTGTTTCGATCGCAGTATTATTATTGTACACTGCCCCTGTTTATATTACCATATTATCCCCATGGCTTTTAAAAGAAAGATCCACAAAAAAAGGGATCATCGCCCTTGTTCTGTCAATAATTGGTATTCTGTTGATAGTTGATCCCCAAAAGCTTGATCTTGCACATTATCCTGTAGGGATACTTGCAGGGATTGCATCAGGTATCATATATGCTTTCCAGATAATGATCTCAAAATATGCAAGTTCAACTTATTCAGGCTACACCCAGGCTTTCTGGAGTTTTCCGATAGCGGCCATGATCCTTCTTCCTGTTGGTATTGCTCCTTTTGATATAGTTCTTGATAATTTGGCTTATTTAATACTCCTGTCAATATTTCCCACTATCCTGGCTGTCTCACTGTATTTTAACGGGTTAAAAAAAGTAAAGATACACAGCGCCAGCATACTCGGATTAATTGAACCTGTAAGTGCTGTTATTTTGTCTGTCCTCCTCCTTCATGAGCAGATATCAACACTTGAAATGATCGGAGGCGCACTTATATTGACAGGAGTTGCATTAGTTACTACAGAAAAATGAACCATTATATCCACGGTTACTATGTTGAAGCCGGAAGAATTGCTGCAAAAGTCCGAACTGATGCGCTTTCCAGAATAAAGGAAGGTATCCCTCTCCTTGAGATCGCGGAATATGTTGAAAAAAGGATAGAAGAACTGGGCGCAAAACCTGCATTTCCCTGCAATATTTCAATAAATGAAATTGCCTCCCATTATACTCCGAAGGACCACCTGCCGTACTTTCGGAAAGGAGATGTTGTGAAATTAGACCTGGGGGCTCACATTGAAGGCTATATTGCAGATACAGCTGCTACTATTGAAGTCGGGACAAATAACCACAGCCTGTTGATCCGTGCATGCGAAGAAGCGCTTGAAAGAGCAATTGCATCCACAAGGGATGGGGTTGAAACGAGTCATATAGGGAAGATAATTGAAGATACGATCAAGAAACGTGGTTTTAATCCCGTAAAATCTCTGACCGGTCATACCATCGAACAATATCAGCTGCATGCGGGCGTCACAATTCCAAATTATAAAAGCTTTTTTAGCCATACTATCAAGAAAGATATGGTTTTTGCGATCGAACCCTTCGCAACATATGGAAAGGGAGATATAAGAACCGGCAACCCCTTTATTTTTGCAATAACCAACAGGTTTAAGGGAAATATAGCTGATGATCTCAGGAACAGGTTCGGTTCGCTTCCTTTTGCCCCAAGATGGATCCCTGTAACAGACCTCAATGAACTGAAAGGGGCAAGAGAATATTATGAATTAATAGAAAAGAACGGTGAAATTGTCGCCCAGTCCGAACATACTGTTATAGTCAACGAAGAAGGGTGTGAAGTAATCACAAGATGAGGAAAGTAATATGAGCTAGGAGCCACAAATATAAACAAGGCAAGATGAACAATAACAATAAAGATACCATCATTTACGAGGCACATGGCAACCTTTACCTGAACATAACAAATAGATGTACTGCTGATTGTATTTTTTGCCTGAAGCGTTATTCTGATGGTATATATGGTTACAATCTCCGTCTCTTGAAGGAACCCCCACTTTCCGAAATAATAAAACAGCTTTCCGAACACGACCTCTCAAAATATAAAGAAGTAGTTTTCACAGGCTTTGGTGAACCTCTTGTGCGTCTGGATGATGTGCTTGAGATCACAAAATGGCTTACTACCCGTGGAATTTCGGTGAGGCTTGATACGAGCGGGCATGCAAAACTCTTATATCCTGACAGGAATGTTGCAGAAGAATTAGCCGAATCGGGTATGAAAGTCATATCCCTCAGCCTGAATGCGCAAGATGCTAATACTTATAACCAATTATGCGATCCCAGGTACATAAGGGCATACGATAAAATGCTTGAGTTCGCAAAAGACATTTCAAGCTCCGGAATTGAACTGAGGTTCACAGTGGTTGATCTGCCAATAGTGGATATCGAAAAATGCAAGAAGATCGCAGATGAGTATTGTGCGCAGTTCAAAGTACGACATTATGGGGGTTCTGTTTGAACTGTTGTAACCACAAGGTATAATTATTATATTATTCATCTATTTGTGTTGACAGGAGATAGAATTTTCTGAAGAAGCTGCTATGGTATCTTATCGCAGGAACACGTGGCGGGCAAACCCGCGCATTAATGTTGAAACTGCTCATTGACAGGCCCTATAATGCAAATCAACTAGCTGAGGCTATGAATATGGATTATAAGACCATAAGGCATCATCTTGATGTCCTTACCAAGAATGGTGTAGTAACTATGGAAGGTGACAAATATGGCGCTATGTATTTCATTTCCAAAACAATGGAGGCTAATATAAATGAATTTAATCAAATATGGGAAAAAATTGATAAACAAAGCAACTGAACATTACAGGAGGAAGTTTTATTCAGATTACTGAAATAGCTTATTATGTCTCGGCAGGAAATATCGTATTGCTTTTAGTGCTCCTGGTTTCATATTTTCAGATATACAGTAAAATCAAATCTAACTTTACCCTGGGTCTTATGATATTTACGGTCGCGCTATTATTACAGAGCTTTTCACGGGCGATCATGCTGCTCTTGATCATTAATAGCCCGCCACCGGAACACGTGTATCCCATAATAATAAATCTGCTGGGCTATAATCCCATATACGTGGTGATCCCGGATATTCTTGAGTTTGTAGCTTTAAGCATATTGCTGTATTTCACCCGGGAATAGGAAAAATCATAGGTGACAGATGCATTTATCCTGTTCATCTCTCTTTCTCTGGGAATATCCTGTATGCGATATCATGGATATCCTGCAAAAAGCAGGCATAAATAGCGTTGAATTCTGGGCAGAAACACCTTTTTTCTGGATGGACCGGAATAACGAAACCACAGTTTTGCAGTTGATAAAGGCAATTTCCACTATGACGCAGGGTTGTACTTTACACGCGCCTGTCATGGATCTGAATCCTTCTTCTTATAATGACCTTGTCCATGAGGCTACGATCAAGGAAACTTTATGGTCTATTGAGCTTGCCAGTATTCTTAGGGCCCGGGTTGTTACTATACACCCTGGCAAGAGGACAGCCCACCGCAAACCCACGAACGAGGATTGGGAGAAATTCATGAAGTATCTTGAAATTTCCTTTAAAAAAGCGAAAAGTTGCGGTGTAAATCTTTCACTTGAAAACAGCATGCCTGGTGTTCAATCGATGTGTTCTGGTCCCGGGGAAATGAAAGAAGTGCTGGATCAATTCCCGGGTCTGTTTTTCACATTCGATGTAGTCCATGCCTGTTTGAATTCGCCGCAGACGG
>Ga0172443_1091_pt1 | contig 15354 bp, 11 predicted proteins | sample MayberryNE_Catta_6_FD_114741 | JGI IMG/M metagenome (GOLD analysis project Ga0172443, IMG submission 114741) | reverse complement strand
ACGAACTCCGGTAGCGTGAGTTCGTTTCAGTTCGTACGAGTTAGTTGTTAATTTTTTTCATACCAGATCGCAAAGGACGCAAAGTGTCATAAAATATATCATATGTGTTCTTTTTCGATCTAAACTAATGGATATCTTAAAAGCGGCTTTGACAGGTGCCGCCTTGCGCATGGCGGGACTTCATAAAATCCCGGCAAAATATTTCTCTGTAAGGTCTCTATTACCTGTTCTTTTCTAATTGCGCCACATTTCTCGCATCTATAACCCTGTTCTTTTCCCATTGATTTCATTCGTTTATCGCAACACACCGGATTTCGCAATTCCTGCATATTCAATCGATCGATCTTGATCTTTTCAAGGTTCAGCGTCCTGTCTTTAACACTTCCGAAGACTTTTACCTCATCTCCTGCCCTGAGTTCTCTGATAATACGCCTGAAACCTTTTGTAGGCTCAAAGGCCGCGCACTCAATGGATGTGCCGTTCTCTGAAATTTCAACGATGATGTGTCCCCCGGTTATCGTTTTAGGGGGTTTGCTGACAATACCTTCAAGAATATACGAGCGATCCTCCTTAACCTCCTGGATTTTTGCCTTGATAAGATGCATATCAGTGTTCTGGTTCGTTTTAAAAACAACATGCCTTTCAACAGGTTCGCTTCTGATGATCGAAAATGCACGTCTTACGGCTTCTTCGCTGTTTCCCCGTATTCCGAAAAGAATGGGATCAGGCGAGTGCGGAGCAAACACGATTCGCTCATTTTCGATATCAACCGTATCCCATGTATCAGGATGAGTTGCAGCATCTGCTGCAAATACCGACCCGGAATCAATTTCACGCAATGAGCCCCAGCTTTTCGGTTCGCGGTATGCAATAAGCTCATATGTATAATCAGGAAGGCCGCATAATGCAAAACCAGCCGCTGCGAGTGCTCCTATTAAACCTCTTTCATTCTTAAATCCCTTGTGTGCAATAGCATGACGACTTAATATCTCCTTTGCGTCACGAATTTCCAATACATCCCGGACAGCTCGCAGGGAAAATCCGGAAAGGTCATTTTTCATGCTCTGCGTTGAATTCTCAACAAAAACGATTCCTGGGTTTGTGTTTTCTTCGGAAAAAACCGCCATTCTTTCAACTGTATCAATGACCAGTTCCATGACATTTTGTGAAGCATTTCGGTCATTGAGTTCAATATTTATTGCCAATGCTGCATTGCCTCGTGTTTTGTATTTGATATTCGGATTAAGGCGAACAAGGAGCGGGTAATCCTTCAAATGGCCGAAAGCATTGAGTTTTCCGATCAGCACCGCCATAAGATAGGTCGTGCACATGCCATCTCTTGAATCGGTGTCATCGAGTCCTATAATCATAAGCCTCACACATACATACCTATATAAAAATTATTGGCAACCTTTTATATAGATGAAGAAACAATCAAAATTTAATGAATAAAGAGTCGCTCATAAATCGGGCTTTTGTCATTTTGACACGTGCGGGTTTTATCATTTCAGAACGCTGTGACACCCGCCCCAGGAGTTTTGATATAGCAGTAAGAAGAGATAATTTACTGCTATTGATAAAAGTAATTTCCAATATTGATGGCCTGAATGAAGAAACTACAAGGGAAATGCAGATCCTTTCGAAACAACTGCATGGATACCCAATAGTCATTGGTGAAAAAACCCGTGACCATTCATTGGAAACAGGTGTAGTATACTTCAGGTATGGTGTTCCCGCATTTGACATAAAAACGATGCAGGATTATTTTATTGATGATCTGCCGCCCCTGATATATGCTGAACATGGCGGTTTGTATGTAAATATTGAGGGAAATATCCTTAAAGAGGAACGTATCAAGAAAAATATCTCACTTGGTGCTCTTGCCTCCATGCTTGGCGTTTCGCGAAGAACGATAAGCAAGTATGAAGATGGGGAAATGGCAGCAAGTGTTGATGTAGCTGTCAAGCTTGAAGAATTAATGGACCGGGGATTTACAGTTTCAGTCAATTTATTTGACAAACTTCATCGTGAGAATACGCAAAAACAGGAGACGACACCGGAACATTCAAATGTATTCTCCATCCTGCAGGATATGGGTTTTAATGTCATGCCTATTTCACAGGCGCCGTTTGACGCAGTATCACAATCCTCAAACAGAAGGGATGAAGATGCTACGATATTGACAGGGGTAGCTGAATATTCACGGACCATGGTGAAGAAAGCGCATCTGATGAGCAGTATATCAGAAGTCGCCGGTACACAGTCGCTATTAATTATCCAGGGAGTAAGTAAAACAAAGAATATTGAAGGAACTGTTGTTATTGATAATAAAGAGCTTGAAAAATTCAATGATAAAGACGATTTTATAGACCTGTTGAAGGAAAGAAGGCCAAAGATCAAAGTTTCCTGAATGAGTGATGAAATCGTGTACAGTGTTGATATATTTTTCTTTCTTTTTTCATAAAAAATAAAGAAAATCAATGCTTTTTTACACGCAAATTATTTATAGAACTACAAACACTTAGAAACATCTTCATTTTGGAGGTAACTCATTATGGCAGGACAGTTAAACGGACAGCCTATTATCATATTAGACAGAGACAGCACAAGAACACAGGGAAAAGATGCGCTGGGATTTAATATCTCAGCAGCAAAAGCGGTAGCAGATGCAGTAAGAACAACACTTGGCCCGAAAGGCATGGACAAAATGCTTGTTGATGCGGTAGGGGATGTCGTAATCACCAATGACGGCGCCACAATATTGCGAAAAATGGATATAAAGCACCCGGCTGCAAAAATGATGGTTGAAGTTGCCCGCACACAGGAAGATAAGGCAGGCGATGGAACAACAAGCGTAGTCGTTCTTGCAGGTGAGCTTTTAAACAAAGCCCATACTCTTGTTGAACAGGGTGTTCATCCCACAATGATCACAAGAGGTTACAGTCTTGCGTCAATAAAAGCTCTTGAGATCCTTGATGAGATCGCTATTGATGCTTCTGATGATGTCCTTGAAAACATCGCAAAAACAGCTCTTACTGGAAAAAGTGCAGACCTTGCTCTTGATTCACTTGTCAGGTTATGTGTTGAGACCGCCAAATCGATTAAAGAAGGCGGAAAAGTTAACATAAAGGAAAATATCAATATTATACACCAGCGCGGCGGCAGCATAAAAGATACAAAATTCATCCATGGGCTTGTTATTGACAAAGCAAGGGCGCATAAGAATATGCCAAAGCGTGTTGAGAATGCAAAGATAGCGGTACTTGACACTGGAATAGAAGTAGAGAAGACACAGGTGAAATCAACGCTCAAGATAACCTCTCCGGAACTCATTTCCGAAGCAAGGCTTGAAGAGGGTAAGCTTATAGAAGAGAAAATTGAAGCCTTTGCAAAAAGCGGTGCAAACGTCATATTTACAGAAAAAGGCATAGACGATATCGGTATGCATTACCTTGCAAAGAAAGGTATCTTTGCAGTGAGAAGATGCAATAATGAAGAGCTTAAAAAACTTGTAAAAGCCACAGGAGCCCGTGTAGTCTCAAAACTGGATGGCGTTGAAGCTTCTGACCTTGGAAAAGCAGCTCTTGTGGAAGAGCGGGGCGTTGGCAATTATAAGATGGTCTATGTAGAGGGTTGCGAGAATCCAAAAGCAGTATCTATTTTGATCTACAGCGGCGCAGAACATGTTGCTGATGAAGTGGAGCGAGCCCTTGATGATGCCTTGCGTGTAGTTGGTGTTGTCATAGAAGATGGCAAGATCGTAGCAGGCGGCGGCTCACCGGAAATAGAGATCGCCACAAGACTCCGGAAATACGCAACAACGTATGGAGGAAGGGAGCAATTAGCGATAATGGCATATGCGGATGCGCTTGAGGAAATACCCAAAGCCATAGCAGAAAATGCAGGTCTTGATGCGATTGATATTATAGTTGAGCTCAGGAATAAGCATGATAAAGGCGTAAAGAACGTGGGATTGAATGTCATTTCAGGGAAGGCAGAAGACATGCAGAAGCTTGGTGTAATCGAACCCCTTCGTGTCAAGACCCAGGAAATCAAGTCGGCAACTGATGCGGCAGTGATGATCCTGAGGATCAACGATATCCTGACAGCAAAAGAAACAGGCATGATGGATGTCAAACCCGAACATACGGCAGACTATTATGATGGTATCCAGGCCCCTGATGTGGGGGAAGACTAACATTATATAGAATGAATTTCAAACTAATATAATATCTTCAGGGAAAGTGGTGTTGTGTTGCATGAATCTGGAATTTAATTTTTTAATTCTGAATGGAGTCGTCATAATTGAAAACAAGTGAAAACAATAATAAAGAGGATGCCGGGGAAACAGAAGTGGAGCTCCCGGAAGCGCAAGAGGAGATAACTGAAACAACAACAGAGGAAAAGCTCGAAAAAGAATTAAGTATCGCAAAAAAACAGCTTGAAGAAGAAAAAGACATGTGTCTTCGCCTGAATGCAGAATTCGATAATATCCGAAAGAGAAACATCAAAGAGAGGGATGAATTCATAAAATACGCAAATGAAAAACTCATACAGGAATTCATAGATGTATTTGAGAGTCTTGAGCGGGGAATTGAAAATGCCAAAAAAGCTGATAATAAGGATAAATTGATCGAAGGCATGGAACTTGTATATAAGCAATTTAAAGTCGTCCTTGAAAAAAACGGTCTTGTCCCCATCAAAGCGCTGGGTGAGAAATTCGATCATCGTAAGCATGAAGCGATGATGCAAACGCTTACAGATGAACAGGAAGAGGATACAATACTCGAAGAATTTGCAAAAGGCTATATGCTAAATGGGAAAGTCATTCGTTATTCTAAAGTCAGAGTATCGAAAAGGAAAGGATCAGAAAAAGAATCTGATGATGAAACGGAAAATGAGGTGAAATAATGGCAAAAATAATTGGAATCGATCTGGGTACAAGTAATTCAGCGGCTGCAGTAATGCAGGGGAACAGACCTGTAATAATACCGAGTGCTGAGGGGACATCCCTTGGTGGTAAAGCATTTCCGTCATATGTGGCATTCACAAAAGACGGGCAAAGACTGGTGGGGGAAGCGGCAAGAAGGCAGGCAGTAACAAATACTGAAGGCACAGCCTATGCGTTCAAGAGAAAGATGGGTACCGATTATAAGTATAATCTTCGCGGTAAGGAATACAGGCCGCAGGAGCTTTCGGCTTTTTTGCTCCAGAAAATAAAACAGGATGCTGAGGCGTTCCTTGGCGATAAGGTAGAAAAAGCGGTAATTACCGTGCCTGCATATTTTAACGATAACCAGAGGCAGGCAACCAAGGACGCCGGGGAGATAGCCGGACTTGAGGTCGTAAGGATCATTAATGAACCCACAGCAGCGGCGCTTGCATACGGTCTTGATAAAATAGGGGACCAGAAGATCATGGTATTTGACCTGGGCGGAGGGACTCTTGATGTAACGATAATGGAGCTGGGCGGCGGCGTATTTGAAGTCAAGTCCACAGCAGGCGATACACAGCTTGGCGGCACTGATATGGATAACAGGCTTGTGGATTACATCGCAGAGGAGTTCAAGAAAGAACACGGCATTGACCTTCGCAAGGATAGGGTTGCAAACCAGAGATTGAGAGATGCAGCCGAGAAAGCAAAAATCGAGCTCTCATCAACCCTGACAACCGAGATAAACCAGCCATTCATTACGGCGGATGCAAGCGGCCCCAAACACCTGACAATGACGCTGACACGTTCAAAACTTGAGGAAGTTATACGTCCTGTAATAGACAGGTGCCGCGCGCCAATGGAGCAGGCATTATCGGATGCGAAACTTACAAAGGATGACGTTAAAAGAGTCATCCTTGTTGGCGGACCTACAAGGATGCCAATAGTGCAGAAATTCGTAGAGGACTATGTTGGTAAGAAAGTGGAAGGGGGCGTTGATCCCATGGAATGCGTGGCAATGGGCGCCGCTATCCAGGCAGGTGTGCTTGCAGGCGAAGTGAAGGACATACTTCTTCTTGACGTTACACCTCTGACGCTTGGTATTGAAACGCTGGGTCATGTAATGACAAAGCTCATTGACAGGAACACCACGATCCCGACGCGAAAGAGCCAGATATTCTCAACAGCGGCAGAAAGCCAGACAACCGTTGAGATCCATGTTCTGCAGGGGGAGAGGGCTATGTCATACGATAACGTTACACTTGGCAGGTTCAATCTCGTAGGTATTCCGCCGGCACCGCGCGGGGTCCCGCAGATAGAGGTTACTTTTGATATTGATGCTAACGGCATCCTTCATGTAACCGCAAAAGACCTTGGAACAGGTAAAGAGCAGAAGCTGACAATAACAGCGCCCCTTAAGATGGCTTCTGATGAGATAGACAGGAAGATAAAAGACGCTGAGAAATTTGCTGAGGAAGACAAACAGCGAAAAGAAAAGGTGGAAATTCTCAACCAGGCTGATACGCTTGTATACACTACAGAGAAGACACTTAAAGAGCTCGGTGATAAAGTCAGCGGCGACCAGAAACAGAAAGTCGAAAAAGCTCTTGAAAATACAAAGGATGCGATCAAGAGCGATGATGTGAACAGGATAAAATCAGCCATCGAAGACCTTACAAAAGAGATGCACGCGATCAGTACCATATTGTACCAGCAGCAGGCACAGCAACAACCGGGGCAACAACAGGCGCAGCAAGAACCACAGGGCGAGCAGCAGACAGGTCAACAGGAAGAGAAGAAAGATGAGACCGTGACGGATGCTGAATATAAGGTAGTGGATGAGGATAAGAAGTAGAGATATTTCAGTATTCTCTGAATAAAAGGAGTTAATATAAACACTCCTTTTATTTATTAGTTTTGGATCAAAGCACGTTATGTGGGATTGGCAATCCTTATATTTACATATCGCATCTTGGGGCTCGGAGAATTTTATTGACCACTACATGCGCAGCCCCGGGCAAAATATACCTGTTTGGTGAGCATGCCGTGGTATATGGTGAACCTGCGATCGCCTGCGCAGTGGAACTTCGAACCCGCGTTGCAGTAAAAAGATCAAATGATATTTCGATCTCATCAAATATCGGGACAACAGGGCTTGATTTCCAGATGCATCCTTATGTTTCGTCAGCTATACAGAAACTGGGTTCTCCGGACGTTTCAATAGAAATAACCTCCCAGATCCCTGTAGGCTCAGGTCTTGGCTCATCTGCCGCGGTAACAGTAGCAACACTTGAGGCTATCAATATCGAATGCGGCCTTGGATATGATAAAACCAATATTGCAAAAATGGCGCATGAGATAGAACAGGAAGTGCAGGGAGCTGCAAGTCCTACTGATACATTTGTTTCGACTTTTGGCGGGGTAGTTGAAATACCCTCCAGAAAAAAGCTTGACATCCTTGATTGCGGTATCGTTATCGGTAATACCAATAAAGGCGCTTCGCCCAAAAAAACCGCACAACTTGTAAAACAGGTAGCCCAACTTAAGAAAGAATACCCTGATTTCATTGATCCCATAATCAAAATCATCGGGTCATTTGCCAGACACGGAGAGATCATGGTAATGCAAAAAAATTATAGAGAGCTGGGTAAACTGATGAATGTCAATCATGGATTGCTTGATGCGCTTGGCGTATGTACGATGGAACTATCAGCTCTTGTCTATGCTGCACGTAATGCAGGCGCGTATGGTGCAAAACTGACAGGCGCCGGAGGCGGCGGCTGCATGGTAGCGCTTACTGATTCTCCGGAGAAAGTAGCTAAAGCGATTGAGAAAGCCGGAGGTAGCGCAATTATTTCAAGTTTTACTCCAGATGGGGTGTTACAGGTTTGAGCCTTATCATATTGAAGATCGGTGGAAGTGTAATTACTGAAAAAAGTTCCTTATCAAAAGCGAGGGAAATTGAAATTAACAGGATATCAAATGAGATTGCATCATTTAAAAAAGATTCGGATTCACAGCTTATCCTTGTTCATGGGGCAGGTTCATTCGGTCATCCGCAGGCCATGAAATACAGGTTGAAAGAAGGATTTGATGCAAAAGGCGCATATCTTATCCATACTTCTGTGAAAGTGTTGAATTCAAAAGTTCTGGAGTCTTTGAATAATGCAGGTGCAAATGCCCTGCCAGTTCATCCTTTAAGCTCATGCCTTCTTGAGAACGGGAAGATAATTGATTTCCAGGTCGGGCAGATAAAAGTGATGCTTGAAAAAGGCATTATTCCTGTGCTTCACGGAGATATGGTTATGGACAGGATCAAAGGCGCTTCTGTTCTTTCAGGTGACAGGATAATTTCGCATCTTGCAATCGCCTTGAATGCTTCGCAAATCGGTGCGGGAAGCGATGTTGATGGGGTGCTTGATGATAAAGATGCGGTCATTAAAAAAATAACGCATTTCAGCTTTGTTGATATGAAAAAAAATATCAAGGGTTCAGGTTCAACAGACGTGACAGGCGGAATGCTCGGAAAAGTATCGGAGCTGCTGGAACTTGCCAATAAAGGAATAAGCTCCCGCATATTCAATGCTTCCAGGAAAGGTATAGTATCAAGTTTTTTATATGGAGAAGATGTTGGAACTTTGATCTCAGACAAATGAGTTATATATACTGGATTTAATAAGGGATATGAAATGAGTACGTCGGAAAGGAAGATAGAACATTTATTATTATGCGTTGAAAAAGATGTTGAAGCGCATAAGAGTAATACGGGTCTTCGGGCATCAGGTTTTGATGACATAGACCTTGTTCATAATTGTCTTCCGGAAATAAATAAAAATAATCTTTATCTTGAAACTGAATTCCTGGATAAGAAATTACGCGCGCCCATATTGATAGCATCAATGACAGGAGGCCATCCGGACACTAAAGCTGTGAATGCAACACTTGCCAGCGCAGCAGAAGAGCTTGGTATAGGTATCGGTGTGGGCAGCCAGAGGGCAGCGATCGAGGACCCCAGCATGGAGGATTCATTCAGGGTAGTAAGGGATAAAGCGCCCAATGCATTCATTTATGGAAATGTGGGCGCAGCGCAGCTAAACGAATTCGGGATCGATGGACTTGAAAGGGCAGTCGAGATGATAGGTGCGGATGCCATGGCCATTCACCTGAATTTTCTCCAGGAAGCTATACAACCTGAAGGAAATGTTGACGCCACAGGATGCCTTACAGCCATAAAGAAAGTCTGTGAGGAGCTATCTGTTCCTGTAATTGTAAAAGAAACAGGCGCGGGTATCGCTCATAACCAGGCTCTTGCAATATCCGAAGCAGGAGCATCTGCCATTGATGTAGGAGGTCGCGGCGGAACAAGCTGGGCAGGTGTTGAAACATATCGCGCACAAAAACGCGGAGACCTGTTATCCGAACATCTTGGCAAAGAATTCTGGAATTGGGGAATACCCACAGCAGTAAGTATTGTGGAATCCAGTATTTCAATACCTGTAATTGCAACAGGCGGCATACGTTCAGGTATAGATGTGGCAAAATCCATCGCACTGGGTGCATCCCTTTGCGGGATTGCATTGCCTCTTGTAGCTCCTGCTTTAAAGGGACAGAAGGATGTAGCAGACAGGTTGAATCTTATTATTGAAGAATTGCGAGTAGCTATGTTCTTGTGCGGATGCAGTACAATTGAAGAACTGGGCAACGTCGCTTTAGTGATACGTGGAAGCACGAAAGAGTTCCTGGGGCAGAGAGGATTTGAGACAGGTAAATTTGCAACAAAAAGATATAAGACATAATATAATAAATTATATTATAATAAAATATACTATATAATAGTAATTATGGAGTAATTTAAATGACAGAAATAGGAATTATTGCGGTTGGCGGCTATAATGAAATGGGCCGGAATATGACCGGTGTAAGAGTAGATAATGATATTATTGTCCTTGATATGGGACTACAGCTGGACAGGGTCCAGATACATGAAGATGTCGAAATAGACAAAATGCATTCAATGGACCTTATAAAAATGGGGGCGATCCCGGATGATACCATCATGAAGGATGCAGGGGGAAGCGTAAAAGCTATAGTCTGCACGCACGGTCATCTTGACCATATCGGAGCTATTCCAAAGCTCGCCCACAGGTATAAGGCGCCTATAATAGCCACACCATATACCGCAGAGCTTGTTAAGCATGAAATATCAGATGAAAAGAAATTCAGGGTAAATAATGAAGTTATTCCCTTAAAGATCGGTGGAAGATATAATCTTACACCGGATATCCAGATCGAGTTCATACGTATCCAGCACAGCATAGTGGATTCAGCTTTTGCAGCGATCCATACTCCCGAAGGAATTGTACTGTATGCAAGCGATTTCAAACTGGACAGGACACCGACTATCGGCGAAGCCCCGGATTTTGCAAGGCTAAAAAAAATTGGTAAAGATGGCGTCAGGGCTATGATAACCGAAAGCACAAATTCGGGACTATCCGGGAAAACACCATCCGAACAAATAGCAAAAGACCTTGTGCGTGATGTACTTCTGGGCACGGAAGAAACAGAATCGGGCGTAATTATTACTACATTCTCATCACATGTTGCGCGTATCAATGCAATTATCCAGGCGGCAGAAGAGATGGACAGGATCCCTGTATTGCTGGGGAGGTCAATGGAACGCTATCTTTCAATAGCCCAGAAGATGGGTTATATAAAATTCCCTAAAAATCTTGAAATATACGGTAACAGGAACTCAGTTGATAAGTTCCTGAAACGCATATCACAGGAAGGAAAGAAAAAATATCTACCTATAGTTACCGGTCATCAGGGAGAGCCCGATGCCATCCTGACAAGGATTGCAAATGGAGAAACACAATTCAGGATCGAGCCCGGAGATAAAGTCATATTCTCTGCAAATACCATTCCCAGCCCTATGACTATGGCGAACAGGCATGCGCTTGAAATAAAACTGAAAATGGCGGGAGCTCGCATTTATGAAAATGTCCACGTATCCGGTCATGCTTCAAGGGAAGATCACTGGGAACTACTGCGTATGGTGAATCCGGAGCAGGTCATCCCATCACATGGGAATATGGTAATGCATTCCCATTATGTTGAACTGGCTGAGGATGCCGGGTACCACTTCGGCGATACGGTCCATATCATGAGAAATGGGGAGGAACTGGTATTATGAAAATCTTTATGATATATGCTAAAAAACGGAGATAAAAAATATATGATCGAAGAGATCCTCCAGAAAAAAGCTAAATTGGTTGATGAATCTATCCCGAAATTCCTTCCAATTACTCCGCCGGATGAATTGTATAAAGCCATGCGCCATCTTCTTGATGCCGGAGGAAAAAGACTTCGGCCATCTGCGTTGTTGCTGGCATCTGAAGCTGTGGGCGGAAAGCCCGATGATGTTCTTCCTGCTGCAGTCGCTGTTGAACTTGTCCATAATTTTACCCTGATACACGATGATATCATGGATGAAGCGGATTTGAGGAGAGGACTTACAACTGTTCATAAGAAATGGGGTGTTCCAAGAGCGATCATTGCCGGGGATGCTCTTTATTCAAAGGCTTTTGAGATACTTTCATGTACAAAAAGCGAGCCACAAAGACTTGTTGAAAGTCTTGAACTCCTGTCAAAGACATGCACTGATATATGCGAAGGCCAGTGGATGGATATGAATTTCCAGACACGCAAGGATGTAACTGAAGAAGAGTATATGCGAATGGTCGAGAAAAAAACGGCTGTACTTTTTGCAACAGCACTAAAATTAGGAGCAGTCTTATCCGGTGCAAACCGTGAGCATGTCAGGGCTTTATGGGATTTTGGCCGGCTGACCGGTGTTGGATTCCAGATATATGATGATGTGATAGATTTGATCACTCCTGAGGAAATACTTGGAAAAGCGCAGGGTGGGGACATAATTGAAGGAAAACGTACTCTTATTATTATCCATGCACTTTCAAAAGGAATAAGTATTGATGCTCTTGGGAAATGTAATGCAACCAGAAGCGAGATTTCCGCAGCGCTCACGACTCTTAAGGAATCAGGTTCCATCGATTACGCTATGAACAAGGCGCTCAGGTTTGTGGATGAAGGTAAAGCCGCACTTGCTGTGCTCCCTGAATCAGAAGCAAAAAATACACTTACCAGGCTTGCTGATTATATGATCGAGCGGAAGTATTAGACCACTTTTTTTAAATTCTGCAGTCGAATAAATTTCCAATGTAATAAAAAATAATAATAAAAAATTAAAAAAATATTAAGATTAGCGCCTGGATAATAAATTAAACATCCAGATCGCTATATCTAAAGATTATCTTCTGCCCTTTGGTCTTTCCTTTTCCTTCTTTGCTTCTTCGCCTTCTTTCTTAACGAAGATTTCATTCAAAGGTTTTTGTCCATATTCCAGGATGACAGTGTTGATCTGTGAAATGTCTGATGAAATCTCTTGTCCCCTCATGGATTTTCGCTTCTTTACCCCATCTGCCTTTGGAATATAACCAACGCCGCCTGCCACTAATATCTTTCGTCTTGCAGGTCCTGGTAAATCCCCTCTCATAGCGAACCCATCCTTATCGGTTCCGCCAGTTACCTTAAGTGTGTATCCTGCCATATTTGCAATATCGCCGCTTACAACGTCCCCAATTTTTTTTCCGATTATTTTGTTGGCTGCCGGGCCTGTTACAGCTACCTGGTAAGCCAATTTACTCTTACTGTCCGAAATAGTTACTCTGAAATCTGCCATTATTTTTATTCTCCTGTATCAATAATAATAATCTATCCCTTTAATAGGAATATTATAATTCTTGACCTAACTTGCAGTTAATCTACTTAAATATATTGATTACACACTTCATCAATTTCTGTACTTGAACTCCCATTCCAAAAAAATGAAATGTTTGGACTTTACACTTTCCTGAAAACAAGCTCATCGCCCTTTGTATCCACTTCTATCACATCTCCCTCGCCGAATTCCTTATCAAGTATCTTCATTGCCAGGGGGTCAAGTATCTTGTGCTGGATTGTCCTCTTTAAGGGCCTTGCGCCGTATGATGGATCATAACCTATTCTTGCAATGAGGTCTCTTGCTGATTCAGTAAGATTTATTTCAATCTTCCTTTCAGTAAGACGTTTTTTCAGGATATTAAACTGGATATCCACGATCTTGATAATCTCAGGGAGCCTTAGCGAATGGAATATTATGATATCATCGAGGCGGTTCAAGAATTCCGGCTTGAACTGGCTTCGAATGGCATCCATCACTTTCTCTCTCATCTTATCTTCTTTGTCCCATAGCTCGAATATCCACTGGCTTCCGATATTGGAAGTCATAATAATTACAGTATTCTTAAAATCCACAGTGCGCCCGTGGCCATCTGTGAGCCGCCCGTCATCGAGTATCTGGAGCAGCAGGTTAAAAACATCAGGATGTGCCTTTTCTATCTCATCGAACAAGATGACAGCATACGGTCTGCGCCTGACGGCTTCAGTGAGCTGTCCTCCTTCTTCATATCCCACATAACCGGGAGGTGCGCCGATAAGCCTTGCGACCGTATGTTTTTCCATGTATTCGCTCATATCAAGTCTTATCATCGCAGCCTCATCATCGAACATGAATTCAGCAAGCGCCCTGCCGAGTTCTGTCTTGCCTACGCCTGTGGGCCCAAGGAACATGAATGAACCGATGGGGCGATTTGGGTCTGAGATCCCTGCGCGGCCGCGCCTCACGGCATTGGCAACTGCAACGATTGCCTCCTCCTGGCCGATGACTCGCTGGCGCAGGCGCTCTTCCATGTGAACAAGTTTTTGCATCTCCCCCTCAAGCATTTTGCTGACAGGGATATGCGTCCATTTGGATACGACTTCGGCAACATCTTCCTCATCAACCTCTTCTTTTAGCATCTTCTGGTCTTTTTGGAGTTCGATAAGTTTCTTATTCTCCTCATCCAGCTGTTTCTGGAGACTTATCAGGACACCGTAACGGAGTTCGGATGCCCTTTCAAGGTTCCCCTCAACTTCGGCTTTTTCAGAATCAATTCGTGTTTTTTCAATATCCTCCTTGATCTTCCTGATTTTCTTGATGGCATCTTTTTCAAGCTGCCAGTGGGCTTTCATCTGACTGCTTTTCTCTTTCAGGTCTGAGAGTTCCTTATCGATTTTTTCAAGGCGTTCTTTTGAATATTCGTCCTTTTCTTTTTTTACAGCCTGTTTCTCAATCTCAAGCTGCCGTATCTTTCTTTCAATTTCATCAAGCTCGGAAGGCATGCTGTCGATCTCTATCCTGAGCTTTGAAGCTGCTTCATCGATAAGGTCTATAGCCTTATCGGGCAGGAACCTGTCGGTTATGTACCTGTGGGATAAAATGGCCGCTGCCACAAGCGCTGCGTCCTGTATCCTCACGCCATGATGCACTTCATATTTTTCCTTAAGACCGCGCAGTATGGAAATGGTTTCATCTACTGTTGGCTCATCCACAAGCACCGGCTGGAAACGGCGCTCAAGCGCAGGATCTTTTTCAATATGCTTGCGATATTCATCAATAGTTGTCGCACCGATGACATGAAGCTCCCCGCGGGCAAGCGCAGGCTTAAGGAGATTGGAAGCATCTATAGCCCCTTCTGCTGCCCCTGCGCCGACGAGCGTGTGGAGTTCGTCTATGAAAAGTATGATTTGCCCTTCTGAATCCTGCACTTCTTTTATCACAGCCTTCAGGCGCTCCTCGAATTCGCCCCTGAATTTCGTACCTGCTACAAGCGCTCCCATATCCAGCGCCACAACTTTCTTATCCTTTATGGTCTCCGGAACATCACCTGCAAATATGCGAAGCGCCAGGCCTTCTGCAATAGCGGTTTTTCCGACACCGGGCTCCCCGATGAGAACGGGATTGTTCTTCGTGCGCCGCGAAAGCACCTGCAGGACACGGCGGATCTCTTCGTCACGGCCAATTACAGGGTCAAGCTTCCCGCTTGCGGCAAGCTCTGTGAGGTCGCGACCGTATTTTTTTAGAGCTTCGTATTTTTCTTCAGGATTCTGGTCGGTAACACGGGATGAACCTCTTATGTCTTTCAGGGCTTTCATCATAGCGTCCTTTGAAGCCCCATTCTCTTTCAGGATACGCGCCGAGATGCCATTTCTTTCATCAGCTATTGCAAGCAGAAGATGTTCTGTGCTCAGGTATTCATCACGAAGGTTCTTCATTTCGGAAAATGCAGCCTCAGCGACATTGTTCAATCGTGTGGACATGTAAACCTGGCCTGCTCCTGGTCCTTCCACGCGCGGGAGCTTGCTGACCTCATCCTCAAGCCGTGAGATTATTCCTGAAGTATTCGCGCCGAGTTTTTGAAGGAGCTGAAGTGTCAGCCCTTCTTTCTGGTTGATGAGTGCAAGTAAAAGATGCTCGACTTCAA
>Ga0172443_1090_pt1 | contig 15442 bp, 17 predicted proteins | sample MayberryNE_Catta_6_FD_114741 | JGI IMG/M metagenome (GOLD analysis project Ga0172443, IMG submission 114741) | reverse complement strand
TCCTGTAATCCTGTCCAAAAATGCATCTGAATACTCACTCATAACCAATTATGTGCATCGAATCAGTGTGAAAACCAAATGCAGGTCAAATTTTCAGACAAGCTCTTAGGTACGGAATGTGGGGAAAAGATATAACGTACATAAACCAAAATATCACCAAATGAAAATCCGTGAACTCAACGAGCGCGTCTTAATTGAACATATTGCAGGATTACTCACAAAACCTGGAATAAATACAATTGTTGGCGCAGGTGATGATGATTGCGCGGTTCTTGATATAGGAGGAGACGATTATCTTCTTGCGACAACCGATATGCTTCATCGAAAGACGGATTTTCCACAGCAGATGTCAGGCTGGCAGATAGGATGGATGTCGGTGGCTGTAAACCTGAGCGATCTTGCTTCAAAGGGAGCTAAGCCACTTGGGATTTTAATGGCTATTGGTGTTCCCCCCGATACAGAGCTTGATTTTTTTGATGATATCATAAAAGGTATGGATACTTGCGCGCGAAGTTTCGGGACACAGGTCATCGGAGGTGATATGGATTCACATGAGGAACTAACGATGACGGGGACTGCGCTTGGACTTGTAAATAAAGACTTACTTATAAGGAGAAGCGGGGCAAATCCGGGAGATCTTGTGTGCGTAACAGGAAACCTTGGTACTGCAGGAGCTGCACTGATTTTATTGAAAAAAAATATTAATGTGGATCAGGAGATACTAAAAGCCCTCTTTGAACCCATACCCAGAATAAATGAAGGTATAGCTCTTGCAAAAACACATGCTGTAACATCGATGATGGATATAAGCGATGGGCTTGCGTTATCACTTCATGATCTTGCAAAAGCAAGTGGCGTGGGATTCAAAATATATGAAAATAAGCTTCCGGTTCTTCCAGATGTCAAAAAACTATTAGAAGGCGATGAATTACTTCGAGCTGTTGTTTTTACTGGCGGGGATTTTGAGTTATTGTTCACAGTGCAGCCTGATAAGATCAATCAAGTCAGGAACGCATGTTCATTTACCGTAATAGGGGAAGTCATAAAAGAAGGCGTTTTCATTGAAAGATCGGATGGGGTCGAACCACTTAAGGGGCGCGGGTTTGAACACTTTGGAAAAAAATAATATAAGTAAAAAACGTAATAATATATTGATTATTTTTTCCACATTATCAGGACAAATATAACAAAAACAGCCAGAATGGCTTCAAATCCTGACGTCTTTGGCTGCTCTGTGGAACCAGGTGTTACCTCTGAGGGAGCAGGTGTTACTACTGAAAATTTTATATTCATTTCTACCTGATTATTAGGTGATCCTCCTCCTTTTGGCACATCCGTATTATCAAAAACAATATAATAATCACCATTTTCAGGAAACTTATAACTATATTTTATGTTTCTGGTTCCTAAAGACGAGCCATCAACAAGATAATTGGTCGTCGTACCACGCTGCGTTACAGCATTTACATATTCCGGATAATCGGAGGACTTCATCAATAAGACATCGATCGGGCTGCCGGATGTGACCTGAATATCTACATTCATGACATCTCCTGCTTTTACTTCATTCACCGGGATATCATAAAACTTTTCCAAATCTATTGTTCTTATCTGGTCGATGTTGATTTTTGCATAACTCGTACCTGCTGACACAACTATTAAAACCAAAGCTATTAAAGTTACAAACACATAACGCTGATTGATCATACAGATCATACTTTCTTTTTTTATTGAAAAACTTTTCGATAATATCATGAATCAAGAAACGGATAATTTTTATATTTCAAACCCACTTAGAGCCTTACTATAGAGATGAAAAAATGCCATTTAAGATCTTAAAGAAACAGGAACTTGTTCCTACGATCCATTTGATGGATATAAGCGCTCCCCGTATTGCCAGGAAAGCACAGCCCGGACAGTTCGTCATCCTGAGGATTGATGAAACAGGTGAAAGGATACCTCTTACGATCGCTGATTTTGACAGGAAAAAAGGAACTATTACGATGATCTTCCAGGCAATGGGAAAAACAACCACACAATTGTCAACACTGAAAGAAGGTAATGATCTTCTGGATTTCATCGGGCCACTGGGGAATCCGGCCCATATTGAAAATGAAGGAACAGTAATTCTTGTGGGTGGAGGCGTGGGTGTCGCACCTGTTTTCCCGCAGGCCAGGGCTTTTAAGGAAGCCGGGAATAAAGTAATCTCCATCATCGGCGCACGAAGTGCAAATCTCCTGTTATGGGAAGATAAAATGAGAGAGTTCAGCGATGAACTGTATATTACAACGGATGATGGTTCAAAAGGTCACCATGGTTTTGTGACTGATATTGTTAAAAAAATACTTGAAAGCGGAACTTCAGTGGATAGGGTGATCGCCATAGGTCCGCCAGTAATGATGCGGGCTGTGGCCGGTGTTACAAAGCCATTTAATGTTAAGACCACAGTCAGTCTTAATTCAATAATGGTGGATGGGACAGGTATGTGCGGCGCCTGCAGGGTGCTTGTCGGCAATGAAACTAAGTTTGCATGCGTGGATGGTCCTGAATTTGATGCGCATCTTGTGGATTTTACGTTACTCATGAACAGGCTTGCTATCTACCAGCCTGAGGAAAAGATTGCATTTGAGAAATATAAATGTGAGAGGGAGGGATGCAAATGTTAGATCGCCAGAAGATGCCAGAGCAGGACCCGAAGGTACGCCGCTCTAATTTCAATGAAGTTGCGCTTGGTTTTACTGATGATCAGGCAATAGAAGAAGCAAAAAGATGCCTCCAGTGCAAAAAACCAAAATGCATCGAAGGCTGCCCTGTTGAAGTCAGGATCCCTGATTTTGTCAAGTATGTGTCAATAGGTGATTTTGACAGCGCGATAAAAGAGATTAAAAGCGTGAACGCACTTCCTGCGATCTGCGGGCGTGTATGCCCCCAGGAAAGCCAGTGCGAAGCATTATGTATTCTTGGCAAGAAGGGAGGACCGGTATCTATAGGCAGGCTTGAACGCTTTGTCTCGGATTATGAGAGTAAATTGGAAGCGGAAATCCCCAAAAAGCCAGAGCCAACAGGAAAGAAAGTCGCGATCGTTGGTTCAGGGCCTGCCGGACTAACAGCAGCGGCAGACCTTGCAAGAGTAGGTCATTCAGTAACGATCTTTGAGGCGCTCCACGCAGCAGGAGGTGTTCTCACGTATGGTATCCCGGAATTCCGGCTTCCAAAAGATATCGTTCGCGCAGAGGTGGAGTATGTCAAAAAACTCGGAGTTACGCTTCTTCTTGATTCTGTGATCGGGAAAATTGATACTGTCGATGAATTACTCTCTGATTTCGATGCCGTGTTTCTGGGAACCGGCGCAGGATTGCCAATGTTCCTTAATATTGATGGAGAGAACTTGAATGGCGTATATTCAGCAAACGAATTCCTGACGCGTGTAAATCTCATGAAATCCTACAAATTTCCGGATTATGATACCCCTATCAAGAAAGGCAAACATGTGGTCGTCGTGGGCGGCGGCAATGTGGCAATGGACTCAGCAAGATGTGCCCTGCGGCTCGGGGCTACGGAGGTCACGATCGTTTACAGGCGGGGAGAAGAAGAAATGCCGGCGCGGGCTGAGGAAATAGAGCATGCAAAAGAAGAAGGTATAAAGTTCAGGCTCCTCACAAATCCCGTAAGGCTCAATGGCGATGCCAAAAACTGGGTTACTGATATTGAATGTATCAATATGTACCTGTGCGAGCCTGATGAGTCGGGAAGATGTAAACCAATGCCTCTTGCAGGATCGGAACATAAGATCGAGGCGGATGTTGTGATAATCGCTATCGGGACATCGCCGAATCCTCTTGTGCCGCGAACCACGAAAGGTCTTGAAATATCAAAGCACGGGACGATCATCGCAAAAGAAAACGGCGCGACCACAAAAGAAGGAGTGTTTGCAGGAGGCGACGCAGTTACAGGCGCAGCAACTGTGATAAGCGCAATGGGCGCGGGTAAGATTGCGGCAAGGGCGATTGATGAGTATTTGAAGGGGAAATAATTATTTTATTTCGCTCCTTTTATTTTCCATCGCAAGCCTAATATCAGATTCAGGAAATACAGATGAGCATGAAATATCCACCCACAAACCTTATTCAGGCATCCGGTCTTGCGGATGCATGGGCGCAGGCTGTGAATTTTGTCATGAAAAACGGCATGGAAATAAAAACGGAGTATGGCCCCATGTCAAAGGATATCTGTTCGGTCATTGAAATTCGCGAGCCTTTTGCAGAACCCATGCTGCACCCACAGTTCCCTACAAAGGAATTGCATGTGAAGGAGTATCTGCGGCAGTGGGAAAGGGATTATGACTGGAAAAAACAGGGTTTTGAGTATAATTACATGGACCGGCTCATAAATTATCCATCACGCGGTAAGGATGTTGACCAGCTAAAAGCGATTAAAGACCTTTTGCCAAAGGGTGTTTCAAGAAGGCGCCAGGCAATCACATGGATACCGGAGCGCGATCTTTTTGTGCCGGAAGACCAGCCCTGCCTCCAGAGACTCTGGGTAAGGGTAATTGGCGAGGGAAATGCTGAAATGCACTGCATGTGGCGCTCGCGTGACCTTTTTGCAGCCTGGAACAGCAATATGGTGGGTCTTGTTACAATGATCAGAAGGGAAGTCCTGGAGCCCAATAACCTCAAACTCATCAAGGTTGTGGATTTCTGCAACTCACTACATATTTATGAAGCTGACTGGGAAGCTGCCTCGAAAGTAAAGCCGTTGCCAAAGAGCCCGCAGATGATGAGGTAATTATTCATATTCTTTCTTGAACTTTGAGATCTGATCACTGTTCCCGATAATAGCAAGAGTCATTCCTTCCTTCAGGATGATCGAAGGATCAATATCAGTAGTAGTCTTTCCATTCTCTTCGATCCCGATGACAGTGCAGCCTATTTTCGAACGAATACCTGCATCAGCAATGCTTTTTCCCGCCAGTGGCGACCCCGGAGTTATTTGACATTTTCCAATTTCAAGGCCCTGGAGCATTAAAATGCTATCTTCCTCATGCCCAAGAGCGATATGTGCAAGCATCTGGCCTGCAACTATGGAAAGAGAAGCAACGTAATCTGCGCCCGCCCTGTAGATCTTGTCGATCGATTTTGTAGAGTTTGCCCTTGCAAGTATTATGCTGTGAGGGTTAACATTCCTGGCAATAAGTGTTGTAAAAATAATATCATCATCATTGTTCAATGCAATAATTACAGTCGAAGCACTGGTCAGCCCTGCTTGCCGTAAAATTTCTTCATCCGTGCCATTCCCGATATGGTATTCAAACCCTTTATCCTTCAACTTTGCTTCATTCGTATCGATCACAATAAAATGAACATGCGCTTTTTCAAGCGCTACAGCTATACTTCTTCCCACATCGCCATATCCGATAAGTATAAAATGCTTTTCCATGGTCACCTTGTCAATTTTTTCAATGCTTCAAGCTGTTTTTCAGTACCTACTGCAAGAAGAACTGAACTTTCTCTTATTACATCTTCGGGTTTTGGGTTCAATGATAACCTGCCAATTGTCCAGAGACCTACGATATTTGCTCCGGTTTCTTTTCTAATTTTTGCATCCTTCAGTTTTTTCAGGATCAGGGGGCTGTTAGGATAGATAGGGAATTCCACAATATTCAAATCTTCAAAGAATCGCGTGGCGCCTGCAAGATGATCTGTAAGTGGATCAATGGCTTTTCGTCCTATATATGTCCCGAATAATGTTTTAGGTGAAATTACCTGGTCGGCACCTGCATATTTCAAGTATCCGGCTTTAGCGACATCTTCAACAAGTGAGATTACTTTGATATCACACAATTCCTTTGCTGTAAGGATTATGGCGGCATTTTTCTCATCATTATGGTTCGCTATAAGTATGCGACCGGAACAGATATTTGAATTCAAAAGAACATTCTCATCCGATGCATCCCCATAAACACATTTTATTTTTCGTGAGATCAAATAGTGGATATTTTTTTCAGTTTCATCTATAACCACAAATGGTATCCTGTATTCGCCAAGTTCCACTATTAATGTTTCAACAAGCTGGTTATAACCGCATATTATTATATGGCTTTTAAGATCAGCAGAAACTCTGGAAGGAAGCTCTTTCCGGAGTGTTTTTTCAAGCTGCGGGGTCACAACAAGAGGAAAAAGGTAGCCGAAAAATATTACTACTCCTGACAGGACTACAACGATGGTGTACAAATGTCCTATCGGCGATTTAAAATAAATATCCCCATAACCCACTGTGGTCATGCTGATAATTACCCAGTAAATTGCGGTAATGAAACTGTATTGTTTGTTTTCATAATTAAGCATCAGGTAATCAAATATGAGGCTGTAAATTGAAACGAGAAATGCAAAAATAGAAACATACACGATAATGGACTTACTTATTTTGATTTTGAACATCCCTGCTATTATTGTATTGAAGAGTTAATAGTATTAATGTGAAAATAAGATTTTATGTTGTAGATGATTGTCACATAAAATATATACGGTCTGTAGTAATTTAAGGGGTTAATGGGTGATAAGTTGATAGATAATGGTGATATTGACAGCGATGGAATTTGTGGTTTTGAAGATACTTTGGGGAATGTTAGTAAATCAGTCTATAGGCCACCAAAAAAAATCGCACGGAGGGATGAAAATTGATAGGCGCAGTCGAGATGTTCATGATTCTCTTTATTCCAGTGTTTGTTTTTTTGGCCGTTTTCTGGCTCTGGATGTTGATAGATTGTCTGAAAAGACCGGATGACCAATTCAAGACCGGTGGAAATAATGCCCGGCTCGTCTGGGTTCTGGTTATAATCCTTACAGGGCTTATCGGGGCAATAATTTATTATTTCCTTATTAAAAAAATAGATTCACATGAGGATAGGATTATTGGCATTGCTTTAGTGATATCAGTAGCTATGGTCATATTTTTTATAGCTAGTCAGTTTGTGGTAACTACAAGAAGTACTTTCTCTATCGAGCCGTATCCTCCAGGTAAATTACCACAATCCGTTGAAATTCCAACAATAATGGCAATCCAACCCGATACCGGAACTATAGGAACAAAAATTGTTATCACTGGTACAGGTTTTACTGCCAGGGATAATAACGTTGCCTTCAGGAGGGAGCCTGAGGACGCGCCTGCTGCGAGCTATCAAGTCGGTTACATTAACAACCTTGTATCGAGTGACGGCAGAACTATTGAATTTGTAATACCTGAATTGTTAGGTGCGTGCGCATATGTGGGTGGTCCACCAATAGTATGTCCTGCAATAGGTCTTACATTTAAACCCGGAACTCAAACATATCCTGTCTATGTGGTCAATCAAAACGGCACGAGCAATAGTGTTAACTTTACTGTATCACGTAAAGAGGAGACAAAATGATAAAAATTAAAACAAGAAAACCTGGAAAATCGCTCATCTATAGCAAACCGTTGCTACATAATTATTAGAACCTGATTCAATAAATATATAGAGTGAATGATTAATACAATCTTATACAGGATTATATAATTTTAACACTATGTATCACGATAATCATATAGCAACGTTTTCATTTACATGAGCGAAGAAAATATATGATATTCCAGAAAATAATTTAAAGCTTGCAAAATTATAAATAAAATTTTGTATATCTTATTCTCCATATGGCATGGTTCGAAGTAGATATATTCAGGAAATGTGTTGAGGTTGACCTTCATAAATATTCAACAGGGACAGCACTCATGGTAGCCCGCGAAAAGGTCAAAGAGGCTTATGAGCACGGGTTCAGGCACGTGAAATTGATACACGGGGCGGCAAATATTACGAGTAGGAATGAGAGTGCAAGTATAAAGTTCGCATTGCGTACCATGTTAAAAAGCGGAGAACTTGATAAATGGATAGACAGGAATGGTTCCAGGGTTCGGGATGGATCCCTGATACTTGAAATCAGGAAGAATTCAGCGGCGGTGGAGTGGGAGTGGAAAGAGATGCCGATTGAAGATTATTAAATAATAACACAACCTCAGGATAATCTCTTTATATCGCAAATCCAATAAGGCAACATATGCATTTTGATAAATATTGCGCCCAGATCGATGCCCTCAACACCGACGACGCAACAAAAAATGCTATGCATGAATCCTTCACCCGAAGGATGGAATTATTCGGCAACGACCTGCTTTTTTTCAGGGAGCCTTTTACACCGATATCATTGACCGGAACTCGATGCTCTTTGAAATGCAAGCATTGCGATTCACATTATCTTGCCCATATGCTTGATGGCTCAAATGGCAAACTGCGATCGTGCACACATCGCCTGGCTGACATGGGCGCTAATGGAATACTGTTAAGCGGCGGAAGTTTACCTGACGGAAGTGTTCCTACCTACTTGCGGGCTGATGAAATCGCACAAATAAAAAAGGATACACATCTTAAGATCAGCGCCCACACAGGGATCGTTAACAGGGGACAGGCAGAACTGCTTTCAAAATATCTTGACATGGCGCTTGTTGATGTTATCGGGGATGATGAGACCATACATGATATCCTCGGCCTTTCTGCATCTGTGCAGGATTATGAAAATACATTATCGCACCTATCGTCTTTCGGGATCAGGCTTGCCCCGCATATCATTGTGGGACTGCATAACGGTGAATTAAAAGGGGAAATAAGAGCACTTGAGATCGCCAGGAAATTTAATCCTGACGTGGTCGTAATAGTTGTTTTCATACCAACAAAAGGGACAGCGTCGCAAGGTGCGGCGCCTCCTGGAATAGAGGATGTTGTAAAGGTAATAACAAAAGCGCGGGAAATGTTTGATGTGCCCCTGTCATTGAGCTGCGTGCGCCCCGGGGGACGATACCGTTCAATGCTTGATAAGTACGCGGTGTTGTCTGGAATTGACAGGATTGCTGTGCCATCAAGAAGCGCATACAGGACAGGACAGGATATCGGTTTGAATATTATTGAGATACCAAAAATGTGCTGCTCTTATGGAGTTTAAATGAAAAAAAATGCAGGACATGATGAAGTAGATATTTATGCACCCGATAATTCAAGATTTTCCTTCATGAAAAGCCCTTACGCAGCCCATAAGACAAACAGCGCGGTTGATATTTATTATGGATGTTTCGGGGGCGAGGCTCTTTCCCCGGTTGAGGGAAAAGTAATCGATATCCGGAGTTTTGATACGCCCACCCCTTTTAAAGGCAGGGATTCCAAAGAATATCTTATAGCGATACAACAGGGAAAATACGTGGTTAAAATAATCCATATAGAACCTGACATTTCAATCGGCGAGAAAATATCAATTGGAGAACGCATAGGGACATTTATCAAGAACGGATATTTTATTTTCTGGAATGACCCTGTTATGCATGTAGAGGTCAGGGATCCCCATAATTATTTGCGCGCATCGAATGATCATGAACTTTTGCCTAATATTGCATGGAGAAGCCTTCCTGATGGAAAAACAGTGGAATTTGAGTGTGTTGTTGAAGAGGTAAATAAGAATTATTCGCTCCTTTATGCCCCTTCCCGGACCTGCGGGATTATTAGAGGATTCGCAATTGATGAGGGGTTTATTGATGGCTATATCAGTTCAAATGTGGGAGACCATTTCTTTGGTGTAGTCAAACCAGGAGGATTTTTTCGCCCGGAAGTTTTTGTTCTTAAAATTACAAAAGAAAATAGATCGGTAAGATGTTCCGGAATTGCCTTTTCTTTATCTTTCAATGAACCCAGAATAAAGTTGATCCCGGAAAAATATGGTGATAAACCGTTATTCCCAGGTGATAAAATCAAGATTTTGCTAGATATTTATTAATTACTTCATTCACATGAAGCGCAGGATCCTTGATTTTCTTTTCGAAGCCTCACTCTCAATACGTCTGCTGCACTGCTTATATCGGTTTCATAAAGATCCCTGATTATTGAATCATATAAAATAGAGTAGATTTGAAGAAGGTCTTTTTCTGCTTTATCTCTTAAATCCGTATTTTCAGGTGCCAGGATCATATGAAAATCATCCTGGTGTGTTATTACAAATTTCCTGAGGTCTTCAACTTTTTTCATTTCCGGTAATAATCCGAGCACCCTGAGAATGGGGGCTCCTCTTTTTTTTCTCTGTCTCGGACCATCGTGAATATATAATCCAAAGATTCCACTGTCTTTTTTTATAATTGCAGTTAAGGTGAGGGCCCCTGCGCCGCTGCATACTTCCACCTTTTCGCTAAGCACACAATAACCACTATCTGATAATTGTTGTTTTGCGAATTGCAGGATAGATATTTCGTATTCTTTTTCAGGGATACCCCAGTAATCATTCATGACAACAAGCTGGTACGGATGGATATTATAATTATCTTCAAGGAGGATTAAACAATATGGAAACAAAAGCCAAATCGATACCTAACCTCTCAAAAATAGAGTTTGAAAGGGTGCTAAAAATGGTAACAACTACTGTTGTTGAGGTCATTGTAAAAAACGAGAACGGCATACTGCTTGGGAAGCGCAATACAGAGCCATTCTGCGGAATGTGGCAAGTGACAGGTGGATTTGTTAACTACAATGAAAAAATATCAGATTCAGTAAAACGAGTTGCAAAACGTGAAACTGGCGCTGATGTTGAAATCGTGAAATTGCTTGGCATCTATGAATATATAAATGAGGACCCGCGTGGGCACATGATCGCGCTTGCGCATATTGTGAAGATCCGGGGCGGGACTATTGCACCAAATCCGGACAATACCGAACTGAAGTATTTCATAAGTGCGCCTGAAGATTTAATCCCACATCATAAAAAGCTTTTTAACGATGCAATGAAAAATTAACCTTTAATATTCCCTTGGTTTGGGCTGGAACATCTTGATATTTACAGGTTTATAATCAATTTGCGCACCACGTGGCGCGAATGTAACAAGCGTGTGTTTCAGCCAATTGGCATCATCCCTTTTCGGATGATCCAAACGAAAATGAGAACCACGGCTTTCCTTGCGGGCTTTTGCTCCGGAACATATCGCTTCAGCAACATCCAGCATTCCCTCAAGCTCGATCACGTTTACAAGTTCCTGGTTAAAAATAGTGCCTTTATTCCGGACATACACATTCCCGTAACGCATTTTGAGTTCCCTGATCTTATCAAGTGCGATTGTCAAATCCAACTCTATCCGGAATATTCCTGATTTTTCATCAAGGATGGTTTTGAGTTCATCTCGTATCCTGAAAAATTCCTCACCAACTTTACGCTCTAATAATCCTGATATCTTTTTCTTTTCATCATCTGTTGCCCTTTCGATCAATTCATCTTCCCCAACACCATTCGAATTTACGAAATTTTGCGCATTTTCTCCTGCGATTCTGCCGAAAACAAGAGTCTCAAGAAGCGAATTCCCCCCAAGCCTGTTCGCCCCATGTACACTGATGCAGGAACATTCCCCGCACACATAGAATCCGGATATCGATGTTTCACATTCCTTATTTGAGGCAATGCCTCCCATAGAATAATGCTGCCCCGGCCTGATCGGAATTGGTTTTTTGACAGGGTCGATGTTAGCAAAATCAATCGCTATCTGCCTGATCCCTGGCAGGCGCTCATTTATTTTTTCTTCTCCAAGATGTGTGAGGTCAAGATGGACATATCCACCCTCAAATCCCCGGCCTTCGTTAATCTCTGTTTGAATTGCGCGCGCAACGATATCTCTTGGCGCAAGATCAAGCTGGTGAGGTGAATATCGCTTCATGAAGCGCTCCCCGTCCCTGTTCACAAGAAACCCTCCTTCACCACGCGCTCCTTCTGTGATGAGGATATTGGTACCGAAAAGGGTAGTAGGATGGAACTGCACGAATTCCATATCTTCAAGCTGCGCTCCTGCCAGATATGCTACGGCGCAGCCAAATCCTGTGTTAATTACTGAATTTGTGGAATGTTTATATATTCTCCCGTAACCTCCTGTTGCAAAGATCACAGCCTTTGCCTTAAAACCCTCAACGATCCCGTCTGGAATATTATATCCTGTGACGCCGCAGCATCTCCCTTTATCAACCACAAGGCGGGTTATGAGCCATTCATCATAGAACTTGATGCCTTTCTTTAGCGCCTGTTCATACATGGTATGGAGCAAGTGATGGCCTGTTCGGTCTTGCGCATACACAGTTCGCGGGAAACCTGCACCTCCGAAGGGACGCTGGGCGATCCTGCCGTCATCTGTTCTGGAAAAAAGCGTTCCCCAGTGTTCCATTTCAATGATACGACCTGGTGCATCCTGACAAAGTACCTCAACAGCATCCTGGTCAGCAAGATAATCACTACCTTTAATAGTGTCAAAGGCATGGTCTTCCCATCTGTCATTAGTTGCAAGCACAGCGTTTATTCCACCCTGTGCAGCAATTGAATGTGAACGCAGGGGATGGACTTTTGATATAACGGCTACATCAGCTGATTTTACAGATAAGGCAGCGCGCAATCCAGAAAGTCCGCCCCCAACTATGATAATATCGTGCCGGAACATAATTATACTAAGGTATGAGGGAAGAAATAAATATTGTTTTACTCTTTTTTCCTGGCTTTTATCTCCATATAATCCATCTCATCACCAGAACTTAAAACAACATTCTTCGATCCGCAATTCCCGCATATGCTTGAGTTAATTAATCCTCTTCCATTCCCCAAAACATCAAGCTCAACGCAAAAATTCTCAACTCCATGTTGTAATTTCATGATTTTATGAAGCTCTTCTTCATCTTCTTTAGTTTCAGGGCATCTTGATACTTCAAAATATCTTTCCTTTATGTTAGTCCTGTTTTCACAATCAGGACATACCTTCTCCCCAAAACATTTTCTTGATATATCAATTTTTGAGGTTTTTAACTCTTCAAGAGAGATTTCCCTGACTACAATGGTTCTTGGGTTTTTCATTTCTTCAACTTTCTGCGCTGCCACAAAAGCTTTTCTTGCGTCGTCAGTGCGTTTTTCAAGAAGACATGCTTCACCGCAAATGCGAAGTATTTCTTTTGTTGGAGTTTTATTTGCCAGTTTGTAAGCATCAAGACCAGGTGTTACCTGTCCGATGTTGAAACAAACGTTACCGCAGATAACCAATTCATCTTCAGGCGGGATCTTTTCAGCTAACTTGTATGCCTCCAGGCCATCTGCGAGCAAGCCGTCTTTGAAACATATGTTGCCGCAAATAATAAGCTCCTCTTCAGGTGGTTTTTCTTTAATGATCTTATAGGCTTCAAGAGCAGATGCGATCTTTCCTTTGCGCAGGCACTCTTTTGCGATAACAGCGATCTTCTCCTTTGGAAGAGGTATCCCGATTATTCTTGAAGCATCCACTGCCGAATAAATTTTCTCTTTCTCAAGATATTTATCAACATATCCTGAAAGTACATCTTTAGAAAGCTCTATACCTGCTGCTTTTGCCCCATCAATTGCTTTTTGCATCCACCCACTCTCAAGATATTTCCTGATATATCCATCGAGTTCTTCTTTTGAAAGCGGCGAGCCTGTGACTCTGGAGGTATCTATTGCTTCTGCCATCCTTCCTGCATCAAGGCATTTTTTTATATACGCTGTAACTTTCTCATCGGCCATTTTCTTTTTTCCAGGTGTTTTTTTTTTGAACGTTCAAACAATCTGGCACTAATACGGATATAGCTTACGGGTGGGGTATTTAATGATTGTTTGATCATATTCAAAGAGGAGGGATTTTTTAAAAGAATTGATCGACCGTTTCCACTGCCCTTACAATAAGTTTTACACTGTTTTCAAGATCATTCATGCTCAATACGTTTACAGGGGTATGGATATATCTTGATGGTGTGCTGATCACGCCTGTTGGTATTCCTTCCCTGGTAAGGTGTATGATAGAAGCATCAGTTTGTCCCCCTGAACCCACCTTTAACTGATATGGAATATTCCCGGATCGGGCTGCATTTTGTAACCACTTCAATACAGGGTCGGGTACGATTATTCCGCGTCCTTCGGCATCACTTACTGTGATAACAGGCCCTTTACCTATAACGAGCGCTGAATCTTTTTTCTCGATCCCCGGATGGTCTCCGGTGAATGTGACTTCTGACACGAGCGCAACATCGGGGTCAAGCCCGAAAGCAGAAGTACGGCCGCCCTTGAGGCCGACTTCTTCCTGTACAGTAAAAACAGCATGTGTGGTGGCCTTTACATCCTTTATCCGCTGCAGCGCTTCGATCAGTACGGCACAGCCTCCACGGTCATCAAGAGCCTTGCCTGTGACAAAATCATTACAGAGTGGCTTGAACTCCGTATCTGACGTGATGGGTGTTCCGGGGAATACGCCAGATTTTTCTGCATCTTCTTTGCTCCTTGCTCCCACATCAATGAACATATCTTTGGCTTTAACCGGTTTTTTTGTTTCTTCCTCTTTCATAGCATGTGGAGGCTTTGAACCTATGACGCCATAGATCTTCCCATTTTTCGTATGCAGTATCATCCTCTGGTTCAGGAGGGTCTGGTCAAACCAGCCGCCAGTTGTTGTAAAATAGATAAAACCTTTTTCATCGATATATTTTACCATAAGCCCGATCTCATCCATATGAGCGGCAAGCATCAATCCTGGAGATCCGCCGTTTTTTGTGGCCAGAAGATTTCCCATTTTATCGGTCTTGATCTCATCTACAAAAGGCCGTATCTCCTCCTCGATGATTTCCCGGATATTATTTTCATATCCTGAAACCCCGTGAGCGTTCGATAACCGTTCCAGAAGATTTTTTATGTCACTCATAATTGTTATTTATGATTCTCTGGCGTGGGTATCAAACTATTGTTCCTGAAAGGACATTATCATTTCTTGGAAGGACCATGGAAAATCATAAATATTGGTTTCACAATTAAACCTTGGGGATGGTTCCATAACTCTTAAACCTTTCCAGATTACTGGAAAAGATATTAAATCAAAGATCAACGCGTGGTTTAGCATTACAAGAAATCAATGTATATCGATCGCCCTTATTTTATTTTTTGCTTTTCTTGTACGAATGTATCTATCTACGCTCCAGGGATTTGAATTTGATATTTCACTGTTCAGGACATGGAGCCGTGGAGTTCACTTTACAGGAATTTCTAATTTCTATCATGGCGTAAAGTCCGATTATCCCCCGTTATACATCTATATTCTATGGGCAGTAGGAGCATTTTATAAATTATTCATATCTTCATCCTTTGATATCCAGTCCCCTGTTTTTACAATTTTACTAAAAACTCCTGCTATAATAGCTGATATTGCAACTGCTTTATTGATTTTTTTGATCGTAAGGAAATATGGAAGTTTCAGGCTGGCAATCCTATGCATGACAGTTTATGCATTCAATCCTGCTATCATCTACAACTCTGCAATATGGGGACAGGTAGATTCAGTTTACACGTTGTTTTTAATGTTTGCTCTTATGGAATTT
>Ga0172443_1089_pt1 | contig 15688 bp, 14 predicted proteins | sample MayberryNE_Catta_6_FD_114741 | JGI IMG/M metagenome (GOLD analysis project Ga0172443, IMG submission 114741) | reverse complement strand
ATCCCTGATCGCGCATCTTCAGGGCGCATTATTCTTCCAACATTGACTTTTGCACCTGCGATATGCGAATGCGCATCAACGCCACCTGCCATTACAAGCCTTCCGCCAGCGTCTATCACTGTGGCTTTGCTGCTTACCTTATCCACGATTTTCCCATCTTTTATGGAGATATCGGCCTTATCACCATTTATTCCATTAGACGGATCATAAACCGAACCGTTCTTTATAAGAAGTTCCATTTTATTCACCCCTCAATACTTTCACTCGTTCTGTTATCTTTTCAAGGACCTCAGTGTCAGGCAGATGTGTGGGTTCAACCATCTTTCTCATCCTGAGTGATACGCCGTCCATCCTGTATGCCGTACCTTCTACCTCTACGCCACAAATTGCCACTGGAATGACAACATTTGCTACTTCAGTCGTTGGATTCCAGTAAGGATCGATCTGGACAACCGGAATTCTTGCAAGATGCCGGACAGAATCAGCCGGGAAATGAGCGCCTGCATCACCTGCTATTATCATTGCTGCATCTGTTTCTTTTCTTAAGAGCACATCGTTTGCCGCTGTCTCACCGGGATTGTAATAAGGAGCGCCGCGTGCAAAATCCACTGCTGTTGCAAATCCTGTCTCCCATGCGCACACATTTCCGAATCCGGTAACATTATAGTGGCCTCGCATCGGCGTAATAACGCATTTTGTAAATGCATTCAACTCTGTTACTAAAGAGATGGCGTTATCAATGTTCTTATACCTTGATTTGCTCTGGGTAAGTCCCATTCCAAAGAAAACCCCGACGAATTTTCCTGTTTTTAATGTATCCACAAGTTTTGAAAGCGCATCTTTCGGGACGCCTCCAACCGATTCCGGCACAACATCCGCATGTCCTGAAAGTATTGCCCTGAGAGCCGAAATCACAAGGTAATCACTGCCTTGCTCTAACTGCACGAATTGATCGGCCATATTAGCCGTATCTGTTTTTCGTACATCCACTACAACGACTTTGCGCCCTTTTCTACCTTTTTCAGAGAATAATCCTTTTGCAAACACAGAATATCGCCCCATGTGCCTGGGATGGGCATGTACCGGATTGCTTCCCCAGAATACAATAACGTCTGCCCTGTTCTTTACCTGGCCAAGGGTGGCTGACGGAAGACCTTTTTCATGGACTGCAAGGGTGGATGGACCATGACAAACTGTTGCTGTGTTATCAATAATTGCGCCAAGTTCCTCAGCAAGAAGAATGCCTTTCTTATGGACTTCACACACTGCTGATGCCCATCCGTACAAAAGAGGTCTTTTTGAATTTGAAAGGATATTTGCAGCTTCGTTAATTGCCTCTTCATAAGATACTTCCTTGAACTCGGAATTCTTGTCTTTCCTCATCATGGGGGCTTTTATCCTGTGATGTCCCATTATTTTAGCCGCGCCGAGTTTGCATGCTTGTTTAACATCGGTTATTTTGTTATCTTCCACAACGATTGTCAGGTCATCGCACAGGCAGCCGCAAAAAGGGCAGAGTGCATCTGTTATTACTGTCATTACTTATACCTCGCGATCAGTTCTTTCATTAATAATACTTTCTTGTCCGTAGGTTCTATCCGCGCAGGAATACCTTTGAATCCCGGCATCCCGCAGCCCTTGGTATCCGGATCGACCACGGCATTTGCCCACGGACCCATGGGGATAAAAGCCATCCCGTCAGGATTTCCAATATTTTCTTTCAATTTCACAACCACCTCACCATGATCTGTTTTAACCAATACGCGGCTTCCGGGACTTATTCCCAGGCTACCTATATCTTTTGGGTTCAATTCACAATAGGCAGTTGCTTCCTGATAGTCCGAAGAAGTTTTATTTTCAATAGTTGCTCCCTGATTTATTGTTCTTCCAGTTATGAGTATTGCATTTAATGTCATCTTATACACTCTTTTTATTATTGGTAAATACTTTCTTATTTAAAAAGTATATGCTTTTGTTTTGATTAAGATACAAAACAAAAGAAATAACAAAATTCAAAAATAACAAAATTGCAATTAACTAAACAAAAAATAATGAATAAAAATTAAAAAATTATTTGAATATCTATTTTAAACTCCTACAGTTTCTTTCGCAGTTTCGCGGACAACTTCAAACCCGAAATTATGCTCAAAATTAACATCTATCTCTGGCAATATATCTACATAATTTACTAATTCGTGATATATCTCATGCCTCGGACTTACAATTATAACATGCGCAGGCGGATGTATTTTTCGAAGTCTTCCAATTGCGACACTTGCCTGGTCCTCAAGAGGAACTATCGCAGCAGACGAACAACACCCTCTTAATGGACTTTTCATTATGTGCGTTAGAATGTTATCTGCAAAAGTCGGTTCCAATTTTCTTGCCTGATCTGAAAAAGTCAAATTTGCATACCTGACAAGGTCGTATAGTGCTATTTTCACTTTTGATGCGTCATCTGCCCTGACTACAGCCATTGAGTTCATTTTTTCCCCCTTATTTGTAATCGTATCCATTTTATATTACCTAATTCGTAGTGGTACTGATATAAATGCTGGTGCTAACAAAAGACTATTTTCGTGCTACTGGATTTTTTGTTATGATCATAAACAAATTTCAGGGTCACTCCTGACAATCGTACTGTTTATATTATATCGAATCCTATGGTCGCCGATGAAACAGGACTATCTTCGCTATTTTCCCAAAAAATCATGCTATCCGAACCAACTGGAAGCGATGCAGGCCATTCATGATGCTCTGATAAAAAAACAGGTGGTTTTATTCGAAGGGGCATGCGGCACTGGTAAAACCCTGAGTTCTCTTGCTCCTGCTCTTCATATCGGGAAAACTGAGAAAAAAACAGTAGTTATTGCCACGAATGTCCACCAGCAGATGGCGCAATTCATTGAGGAGGCAAGGGAAATAAAAAAAAAACAGCCCGAATTAAAAGTTGTTGTGCTTAAAGGTAAAATGCTGATGTGCCCAAAGCCGGATATGGATTATGACACATGCAGTTTGCTAAGGGATAATACCTATAAATTAATGGAGCAGGAAAAAGATGTCGGGCAATTGAAAAACGAAATGCAATCTATCAGGGATAAGATAAAACGGGATAAGGATACAAGCCTCATACAAATCCAAAGGGAATTGAGCCAGGAATTTGATAAGGAAGAAAGGCAGCTCCATGATACAAGGAAAAACTCATGTGACTATCTTCATAAATTACTTAAAAGTGACACCGATGATTTCCGCGGGTGGCTATTCGGTGGTGTGCGCACACCTGAAGAGGTGGCAGACTGGGCTTTATCAAATGATGCGTGCGGGTATGAACTGCTAAAACGCTACATGAAAGAAGCCGACCTTTTGATATGCAATTACCATCATTTTCTTAATGAGGATATCCGCACTAATGTTCTTGGATGGCTGGATAAAGGCCTTGGTGATGTTATCACCATTTTCGATGAAGCGCACAATATTGAATCTGCTGCACGCTCCCATTCATCCATGACCCTCACCGAATTTACCTTAAAAAGGGCACTTGATGAGGTCGAAGGGAACGAGGTAGCTTCTGCTTCAGTGGATGTTCAAATCTTGCTTCAGGTTCTCCTTGATACAATACGATCAACATATAAAATCATTCTTGATAAAAAGTTCGGGGAACGCGAAAGAGTGGGCAAGGACTGGTATGATCTAAGGATCGCAGATCCGCAGGAGCGTACTGATATGTTCCGTGAGAAACTAATGCTGGCTTTTGAGAAGGCAGGAATTAAGAAGCTCGATGAGACTATCGAACGTTTGAGGAGTTTCGGACTGACTATTGATGCATTTTATGAAAAACAATTCAATGAAGGGAAAAGCCTGATCAAAAAAACATGCAGCAGCCTGATCACAGCGATCTTCCTTTCGGATTACGTTAAATTCTCAAAAGATAAAAGCTATTATCCGATCCTGAATGTAAAGCGCCAGAATTCCGAGATATCAGGAAGACTTGAATTATTCACCTGCATTCCTAAAAATGTCACAGCGCCATTATTTAATTCGGTCCATAGCGCGATCCTTATGTCAGCGACACTTGCACCTTTTGAAACAATTAAAGCTACACTCGGGATCTCACGGCCTGCGTGTGAATTATCTTACGGCCTGACTTTCCCGAAAGAAAAGCGCCTTACCATAGCAGTATCTGTTCCTGCTTTATTTTCAAAGGACAGGGACAGCCCGCAAACAAAAGAAGTGATCACAAAAGTCCTTACTGATATAATTGAACAATCTGATGGGAACGTGATAATATTTTTCCCGAGCTTTTATGAAGCAACCCAGTACAAGAACCGGATAAAATGCGATAATCCGCTATTCCTTGATGAGATAGGAGTTTCGGCGCAGCAAATCAGGGAGGAATTTTTCAGGCTGGGTGAATCGGGGAAGAAAGCCGTGCTAATATCCTATATGTGGGGAACGCTCACAGAAGGCGTTGATTATAAGAATGACCGGGGAAGGACCGTGGTCATTGTGGGTGTTGGGTATCCTGCATTGAATGACAGGACACGCGCCGTCGAATCCGCGTATGACGCTGAATTCGGGCACGGCTGGGAATATGCCATCGAGATCCCGACTATAAGAAAGGTAAGGCAGGCGCTGGGGCGTGTGGTTCGCTCACCCGGCGATTACGGGGCGCGCGTGCTGCTTGACGGGCGTTATACGTCCACATCCGGTAAGCGTTATGGAAAATATTCTGTTTTCAAATTCTTCCCTGAAGAAGAAAGAGCAGAGATCATAGATGTGGAACCTGAACGCGTCAAGTATTCACTGATGAATTTCTTTAATGATATAAGAAAAATGCAGCAGAAACCTGCAAAAAATAATAATTAAAAGTAAAAGCAGAATAAAATTATTCTGCCACTTTTTCTGCGATCGCGAATTTGCGCATTACTTTATTAACTGTTATCTTTACTTTATCGCCGACTTTTGTCTGCGGTACGAAGATGACGAAGCCTTCTACCCTGGCAATTCCGTCGCCTTCTTTTGCAATATCATCAATCGATACATCATAGCTTTCTCCGACTTTTACCGGAGCAACTTTTTCCTGATATTCACTCAAGTTTTACACATCCTTACATTAAATTACCGTCTGCTAGGGCAAACATAACTGCAGAAAATAGAATGAACATTTCACTGCCGTAAATGATGCTGCTAAAACAGCCTGTAATCTTTATTTCTAACTGTCTTTAGAATATATAAGACTTTGGTAAACAAATCAAATCCGGTTGCGACAAATGATATTGTTTATATAACCCCTTTCTCCTAAAGTCACCGATGCTCCGTACACGACTCCGTGATTTCATCATAACAAAAGATGACTGGATATTTGCAGTCGCAGATTACTGCCATGAGGACGGGATCCGCTCGATCCTGAGATATGTTCCGGACCCACAGGGCACAAGGGGAACCGGGAAAAAATATCGCAAAATGGATTTTGATGATGCATTCATATTCATGAGGAAAGCCCGGCCCGAATGGGTGAGCGATGTGCATATTGTACCATGGGATTCGGTCAAAGAGATACTTGCACCTGACAAAAGACTGCCGCAGATAACAGAGAAAAACGAAAAGGTAAAGGCAATTGTAAAATCGCTTGAAAAACATGTGCCTCTTGAAAATATGGGTGTTACCGGGTCTCTTCTTCCCGGTCTTGAAATAGGATCATCGGATATTGATTTTATCGTTTATGGAAGCTCATGGTTCACTGCGCGTGATATTATCCGGCGGGAAAAACAAAAGAAAAACCCTATCACAGAAATCAGTGATGATATGTGGCAGGATATTTATAAGAAACGCAGGCCTGATATTTCCTTCGATGAATTCCTGCTCCATGAGATCAGGAAAGGTAACAGGGGAATGGTGGGAGGAACGTATTTTGACCTGCTTTATGTTCGTGATTGGAAGGATATAGCGCCATGTTTACGCGGAACCGATGTTGGCAATAAGACCATTGAAGCGACAGTCACAAACGCTGACTTTGCATTCGACAGCCCTGCGATCTATAAAATTGACCATCCTGAGATAAGTTATGTGCTGTCATATACACATACCTATGCAGGGCAAGCGTTAGTGGGCGAGCGAATTGAAGCGTGCGGCATGGTTGAGATCGTAGGAAATATGAAACGGCTTATCGTGGGGACAACGAGGGAACCTAAAGGGGAATGGATAAGGTCATTGACGCTGCTTGATGGATCTTGAATAAAATAACTGCAAATATCACCCGAACTTCACCACAGGACATGACCATGTGCATTTCCCACAACGGGTGCACTTCTCACTTATTCTTGCAGTCCCGTTGACGCTTACCGCCCGCGCCGCACACTTGCCCACACATACGCCGCACCCGGTGCATAATACTGCCCGCCTTATTGATATTTGCGCAAGTTTTATTAATTCCCTGGCTTCATCCTCATTCCCCCCTCTTGCAACCACTGTCCCGCTTGCATATACATGAACATTGTTCTCATTTTGCGAAACAAGTATCACGCCGTCAATTGAATTTGTTTCACCTATCAGGGTCATGAAACCTGATTCTTCAATAAGTGAAAGATTCAAAGGCGTTCCGAAACTACCTTCTGCCGTGATGCCTCCTGCTTTGCATGGGCGGTATCCAACAGTCAATGTGAATTGTGCAGGTTTTTTTTCACTCGTCGGAACAATGTTAATCCCCAACTTTTGCGCGATCATACCTATTGATTTAGGGAGTGCCTGCCATCGCCAGAAGCCGTATTTTACCCATTCACCGGATAATCCGTTCCGGGAAGCATAACTTTTAAGGTATTTTTCAAGCTTTTCACTCAATTCAGGATGGATCTGGGACAATCTTGAAAAATCAGCCATGCTTGCCGAAGGGCAAAGCCAGCATCCGATCCTGTCAAATCCCTCTTCATACAATGGATTGTATTTTGCTTTTTTCCAGAAAAGGTACAGCCATACGTGAAGCGCAGTCCAGTTCTGGATCGGGGTGGCACCGATCTGGTTTCCAACAGAGGGGTTTTTCCAGATATGCTCGCTGTTGGCTCTGATCTGGCTTTCATATTTTCGCTGCCCGATAAATGTGAGGCAACCGTTCTCATAGTTTTGTTCTATGACCTGTGTGATCGCCCCGAGCTTGCAGACTTTGCAGCACCATCTTGCTTCCACAGTCGGAGGCCCGAAATTATCTATGGATTGCCAGAATGAATCACCTGATGAATGGATTTTCAATGGTAAAGAAAGCTCCTTTGCTGTTTGTTTCACATTTTCTACTGTTTCAGTGAATTCCAGACCCGTATCAGCGAACAGGATATCAAATTCCGTCAAGGTATCACGCACAAGAAGTAGTGTAACAAGACTGTCCTTTCCGCCTGAATATGAAACCGTCACTGGTCTTTTTTGGGTTTCAACAACGTTTTTTATAAAACTGTGAGCTTTTTCTTCCCTTGTTCGAAGAATATGGATATTTGCCTGGACTGCATCATCCCAGGTTTTTGCCTGTTCCCCGGGTTGCTCCAGAGCATGCGGTTTATCGTGCCATCGTGTTTTTACGGCCATGCCCTTTTCATGAGTGAGCATCCTCTGGGCGCTCATCCTTGCCCTGCCTGTAGCTATCACTTCATGCTCAGGCGTCAGGATAATTACCTCATCTTCCTCCACAATTCCGGGATTGGCATCGTTAACACCGGGTGCAAGTACAGATGCACCTTTCATAATGAAATTAACAGCGCCTTTATCGATAACTATGCATTTTGTCCCATTCACAAGACGCCTTGCTCCCTCAAGCCTTGGAATGAATACCCAATCCATTTTTTCAAGTTCGAATCGGATAGAACCCATGATAGCGCCGTCAAAAATCACTTCATCCATCCTGTCTTCATAAGGGGCCTTGTTCAGGACTACAAGATGGCCTTCAGGGATGAGTTTGATGCCGAATTGTTTCTCTGTTGTGCTGTTGATGAGGTTTATATCGTATGGAAAAGCTGGCCTAATGTCACCAGGGGGTGTTATTTCAATTTTTTTTGTGGACAGGCCGCAAGCGCAGGTTTTTCCGAGTACCGGAAGATTGCAGGAAGGACACCAGTATAGCAGGAGTTCGCCAAGATAATGAGGCATGGTTCCTGACTTGGTGATGGTAGTATATATATGGTGACACAGGCAACAATTTTTATGAACACTTTTATTGCTTTTCTCCCCGTATCGTTATCACTGTCTGTCTGATGGGCAGGATCTTCCCCGACTTAGTTACAGCTTCCTCAACAATTCGCTGGAGCCCGAAACAGCAGGGAACTTCCATATTAACAAGCGTAATACTTTTAATATTGTTTTTCTTGATAAGCTCGCTCAATTTTTCCACATAATACTGTGCATCATCAAGCTTCGGACATCCAATTATTAACGATTTTCCTTTGAGGAAGTCTGAATGGAAATTGGGATATGCGAAAGGTACGCAGTCAGCAGCTATAAGCAGGTCAGCGTCCTTAAAATACGATGCATCGGGTGAAACAAGCATAAGCTGCACAGGCCACTGTCTCAGTTCTGCATTTTGCCGTCCCTGGGCTACAGGAGCCTTTTTCTCGCTTCTCAAATCCATTGCCATACTTCCCGGACAGCCGCATGGGATATTCTTTTCAGTTTTTTTCTCAACGATCCTGGGTCTGGGTTCGGCCAGAAGGTGTTTTTTTACTGCTTCTTCATCAAATTCGGGTGCGTTCCTTTTTGTTATAGTGATCGCACCCTGCGGGCAGTGTCCCAGGCAAGCACCGAGACCATCGCAAAACCTGTCATCGACCAGTTTTGCTTTTCCATTGATCAGCTTTATCGCCCCTTCAGCACAATTGGGAATACACATACCACAGCCGTTACATTTTTCCTCATCTATAAAAACAATATCTCTATTCATATATTATCATGTAATAAACGATTTTATAACTTATAAGGATTTTGGTTATAAATAATAAGAATATAGAAGTATTTTGTAATAAATAATAGAAAACTATATAATATTCTATGTAAATATGAGAATTAATGAAAGAATTCCTTGACCTTGACAAAAGAGACCGGGAAATATTATCTCTTCTTGAAAAATATCCTGAAATGTCCCAGAGCGAAATGGCAGAAAAACTCAAGATATCCCAGCCCTCAGTTAGCGCAAGGATTCACAAATTAAAACAAAAGGGCGCTCTTTCGCATATCGTGGGAATGAACCTGAAAAAAGTGAACCTGTATATGGCAAAGGTAGATGTAATAGCAAATAACACTTCGTCTGTTCTTGATATTTTCAAGGATTGCCCATATTTCTTAAACGGCCTTATCGTTTCAGGAAAACACAACTTATGCCTTTTCTTCGTTGGCGAGGACATCGCCACCCTAGAAGCGATAGTTGACGGCCACCTCAGGAGCAATCCCCTGGTCAGGGCTGCTGAGGTCAGTATCGTTATAGCAACGATGAAAGACTTTGTAATGCCAATAAAAATGAATTTTGAGTTCAGCGATACACCTCCATGCGGTAACGGATGCAACTGCAAAGACTGTAACCATCATATATCGAACCGCTGCATGGGGTGCCCGGTGACAAACAGTTATAACGGAAAGATCTGGAAGTGAATGTTTTAGGACGTGGGGGGTATATTCCTGGAAAAACCAATAAAGGCAAACTATATTACTTATCGAATACATTTTTTATCTGGAGTCGGTAGTATGATTTATTCGAAAATAATTTTACATGAATTTTTAATAATCGAAATTTGGTGAAGTGATACTATGGTAATAAACAGATTAACATGGAAAATAGGCGGAAAAGCAGGAGAAGGAATTATGGCTACAGGTATGATATTTTCGCAATCATGCTCCCGCAGCGGTCTTTATGTATATGATATCAGTGAATATCCTTCACTTATAAAGGGCGGACATAATAACTTGCAGGTGAGAGTCGAAGACCGGGAGATATTTTCCCAGGTAAAAGCAGTAAATATACTAATTGCCCTGAATAAAGAAACGATATTATTGCATAAGGATGAACTTGTAAACGGTGCGGGGATCATTTATGACAGCTCTGAAGTCATTGACCCGAAGGAAATAAGGGACAATATCCGGCTTTATCCGATCCCGTTCAATAATATAATCAAGGAGATCGGGGTACAGGGGATAATGAAAAATAATGTTGCTCTGGGGGCATCTATAGCACTTGTAGATTATGATTTTGGAATTGTTGCGGAAGTTATCAGGGATAACTTCAAAAGAAAAGGTGATAAGATAATCGATGAAAATACAAGAGCAGCAAAAGCGGGTTATGATTATATCAAGAATAATTTCAAGAACGATTTTGAATACAAGCTTGAAAAGACAGGAAAACCGGGGCGTATGATCCTTACGGGCAATGATGCAATATGCATGGGCGCTATAAATGCAGGATGCAAGTTCTACGCTGCATATCCTATGACTCCTGCTTCTTCTATTTTGCATTTCATGGCAGCCCAGGAGCGAAGGTTCAATATCGTTGTCAAGCACTCAGAAGATGAGATATCTGCAATTAACATGGCAATAGGTGCTGGCTTTACCGGTGTAAGGGCAATGACTGGTACATCAGGCGGAGGTTTCTGTCTCATGACCGAAGGATACGGGCTTGCAGGAATGCTTGAAGTTCCAGTAGTAATAATCCTTTCAATGCGCCCCGGACCAAGCACTGGATTGCCCACATGGTCCGAGCAGGGCGATCTGAAATTCGCGCTGAATGCTTCACAGGGTGATTTCCCGCGCCCCGTGCTTGTTCCCGGGGATATCGAGGAAAGTTTCTATTTGACGCAAGTTGCATTCAACATAGCAGAAAAATACCAGACCCCGGTAATTGTTTTAAGCGATAAGAACCTTGCAGAAAGCCACAAGGCAACAGATAAGTTCGATACAAAAAAAGTAACCATTGACCGCGGAAGTTATGCCGACCCAACTGATCTGGCCGCATCTCCGGATACGACTTTTTTTAAGAGATATAAATATACGGAAAATGGTATCTCCCCGAGAACAATTCCTGGTATGAAAAAGGGGATACACACAGCTTCAAGTGATGAACATGATGAAGAAGGAAGCATCAGCGAAGACATCGATGTCAGGATAAAAATGATGCAAAAAAGAGCACGAAAAATGGATACTCTTGCAAAAGAACTAAAACAACCCGAATTGGTCGGATCACAGGATGCAGATATCACAATAATTGCAACAGGTTCCACAAAAGGCCCGATAAAAGAGGCTATGATCTTGCTTGAAAAGGAAGGCATCAAAGTGAATTTTCTCCAGATAGTATATTTGAATCCGTTCCCGTCTGAAAAGGTTGCAAAGGTTTTAGGATCGGCAAAAAAGACAGTGGTGGTGGAAAACAATTTCTCAGGACAACTTGCTGATATTATAAGAGAAAAAACGGGTAAGGATGTGGATAAAAGGATCCTGAAATATGACGGGCGACCGTTTTATCCTGAAGAAATATTTACTGCAATAAAAGAGGTGGTAACACATGGTTAAAATGACTGACCTGAACGTTATTGACAGGCCCAACTGGTGTCCGGGATGCGGTAATTTTGGGATATTAATTGCGCTAAAAGGGGCTATTGTTGAACTCAACATAGAGCCTGAAAATATAGCTATGATCTCTGGTATAGGCTGCTCGGGAAAATTACCTCACTGGATACGAACATATGGTCTTCACGGGATACATGGAAGGGCATTGCCTGTGGCAACAGCAGTGAAGCTTGCAAACAACGGATTGACAGTGTTCACAGTGGGAGGAGATGGCGATGGATACGGGATTGGCATGTGTCATTTTATCCATACAATGCGAAGGAATATCGATATGACCTATATTGTCCACAATAATATGATATATGGCCTTACCACAGGCCAGACCTCACCAACAAGTGAAAAGGGAGTGAGAACGAAATCTACACCTTCAGGCGTAATTGAAGTACCTGTTAACCCGATAGCTCTTGCTATTTCCGCCGGAGCGACTTTTGTTGCGCGAAGTTTTGGGGGTGATGTCAAACATCTCCAGAAAACCATCGTGGCTGCTGTCAAGCACAGGGGTCTGTCTTTCGTAGATGTATTCCAGCCCTGTGTGAGCTTTAACTATGTCAATACTTACGACTGGTACAAGCAGAGGGTCTATGATCTCCAGGATGCCGGACATGACACAACAGATAAGATCAAGGCTTTTACGAAGTCACAGGAATGGGGTGAGCATATACCGATCGGAGTATTTTATGAAGTTCTGTCGCCAACATATGAGGATGAACTGCCGCAGATAAAGGATACACCGCTTGTGAAGCAGCCTATCGATAATATCGATATAAGCGGGCTTATGGATGATTTTGTGTAAAGATTTAAATCATAAGCGTTGCTCAATAAAAAATAATCCAACCTATTTCACAAGCGGTGCCCCGAATGTGAAATCCTCAAGTTCAACAACCTTTTTCCATAACTCTTTGCAATCACAATCAAGATTCTTAAAAACCGCAGTATCCTGCGTCACCGAGAAAATCCTTATTGCTTCTGCCACATCATTATCACATTTCCCGCAATTATGGGGGCCGCGCATTGAACCAGCGCCTACCGGGTCTGACATTATGACCGTTTCCGGGGATGATTCCTTTCCGACCTTGAGCGCTTCAACAGCGCTCCATAACCATGGCGGCCTGTAATCACCGCGCTCGAACATCTCATCCACAAGTGTTCCTTTCTGGACATTGCACAGGTTCATGGATATTGTCAGGGCAAAGGGCGCCGCATCATTAATGGAATTGATCATGTCATTCATGGCAATTCCTTCTGAAAGAAAGGGCGGTTTTTGCATAAGATATGCTTTTACGGTTACATCATTCTTTTTTGCAACTTCGCTTGCCCTTGTAAAATCAGAAAATGAAAAACCTTTATTGATGCAGTCCTTTCGTATAATGTCATTACTTGTTTCAAGACCCATTGCCACTTCAAACTTCTTGCCAAGAGCTTCTCTTGCCCCGGATAATTTCTCATCTGTCACGTATTCCGGTCTTGTCTCTGCGATCACTTTTTTTACCCTGTCATTTTCTCTTAACCGTGACAGCATCTCGATGCGTGTGGAAGATCCGATCTCGCTATCGTCAAGAAAACTGCCTGAAGTGAATATCTTTACAATGAATTCTTCGTCCTTGCAGCGCGACATTGCATGCTCGAATTGCTTCATCAGGTCATCATGCGATGGGGGTGAGCGTGCGCTGTCATAAACATACCCGCACATGGTGCAGTTGTTCCAGCGGCAGCCTGAGGTCTGGAAAATAATGGTTAACGCGGTTATGGGCTTTCCATCAAGCAGGTCTTTCCCTGTCCAGACAGCAGTAGGCCTGTCAGGGGGATTGAATTTGATCTTTTGCTTTGCGCGGATATTTCGTATAACTTTGGTTAGGGACATTGCTTTACTCAAACTCGATAGTCGCCGGAGGTTTCGGTGTCAGGTCATAAAGAACCCTTGAAACATTTGGTATCTGGCTTGTGATCCTGGACTCGATCTTTCGAAGGACACTCCAGGGCAATTCCATAGACTCTGCCGTCATCCCATCCCTTGAACTTACAGCGCGCACTGCGATTATCCATCCATGGACCCTGACATCTCCTTTTACACCAGTCCCTTTTTCAATAAGCGCCGCAAATGTCTGCCAGGGTGCGAATTGCTCCACAAGTTCTTCTTCAACTATTGCATTTGCTTCCCTTACCACATCCAGCTTTTCCTCGGTTACTTCTCCTATTATCCTGACCGAAAGGCCAGGTCCGGGGAATGGCATCCTGTCCGAGATCTCTTTCGGAAGGCCAAGCGCTCTTGCAACCTCCCTCACTTCATCTTTGTAAAGGTCTGCTATTGGTTCGACAATACCTTCAAAATCGATAACGGATGGCAGGCCGCCAACATTATGGTGACTCTTTATCCCGCCTTCGGACTCTATCCTGTCAGGATAAATTGTTCCCTGGATAAGATATCGTGCTCCGAGTTTCCTGGCATCCTTTTCAAATTCCCTGATAAACGCCTCACCCACTGCTTTTCTTTTTTTCTCAGGATCGGTTTGTCCTTTTAGCGCTGTGAGGAAATTTACTTTTGCATCCACGACCTTAAGGTTCATATCTGAAAATATTGTCTTAATTCTTTCAGTTTCACCCTTTCGCATAAGGCCCGTGTCAATATAAATGGGTGTTAGCATATCTCCTATTGCCCTGTGAGCCAGTACGGCACAGACGGAGCTGTCAACTCCCCCGGAAAGAGCGATTATTGCCCGGCCTTTAATATCTTTTCTAATTTTTTCAATGCTATCATGGATGAATTTATCGACTTTGACCATTAGTCTCTAGATTATTATTACTGCTTTAAATGGTTTTACTCTTTTTCTTAATTAGAAATATCACAAAGATTTACCATCTCAGAACATATCGATTGGGCATATTCAACTGCTTCTGCGTAATTCGCGCACATCTTCTTATTTTGTATATCATTAATTTCAATTAACTCAAAAAATACAGGCGTATTAACAAGTTTGAAATTATTTCCTTCAATATACAGTTCCTCTATTTGTTTTTGTGTAAAACCTGCTCTTAACAGTTTCACTCTTTCCTCAAGTGTCTCTAGCATTTTTTATCCTTCCACATACGTTTTTTAGAATATCGGTATTATATAAATGTGCATAATCATCATAATAATATAAATGCTTTGGTAACAAAACTGATAACTAATTAGATCAAATATATCAAAGCATATAATTATAGTCATGTAATAGCAAAAGGTAAAAGAGAAGAGGTTCTTACAAATGCAGTCCTCAGTGAGACTTTTGAAGTACCGATCGAATTGCATGACAGATCAGGGCGTTTGTGGCCGATGATAATGAAAAGTTAAACATTCATCCTCGCCGCTTTTATCAATTCTCTCGTAATCTCAGGCAGCCTCTCACCCAGCTTCTTGTGTTTTCTGGGTTTGCAGTTTTCAAGAGCATACGCAAAGATTATGGGGATACCCACAGTTGCATCAAGATAGGGGATCACATTTCCTTCTCCAGCCTTCGGTATTTTACCCCATGATTTGCCTTCATTTATGGTGGCTCCTGAAAGCCCGCCTGTGTCCGGGCGGTCAACAGTTACCTGGATGACATAATTCTCACCAGGGCATTCCATCCCTATGATCTGGGATATCATTGGGCCTGTCTGCTGCAGGAAATTCTTTGGAACGCCGCCTCCCACTTCAAGAACTCCACGCTTAATTTCATGTATCATGCTGTCATGCACGATAGCAGCACTTTCAAGGACATCCATTGTGGGGCTCGGATCTACGAAATCCTTTGGATCCAGGTCGAATGAACCGGATTTTTCATTTGCAAGGATAGGTAAGTAGCTGGTTCCCATGCCTACAGATGAATCAGCGAAACCGGGAACGAAAACAGGAACTTTATTTTTTGAAGCAGAAGCGATAAATGATCTCTCCGGGTTCTTTGCAGTCTCCCATACGCCTTCGCCAAGTGTTTTATAATAATATGCAGTTGAAAATTTTTCAGGGAACTTATTATCTTCAACAGCTTTACTTGTAAGCGTCTGGATGATCTTATCCTGGGCGATAAGAGTTCTTTGCATATCAATATAAACATCATAGATGCGCACAACATCATGCTCGGCAAGATCA
>Ga0172443_1088_pt1 | contig 15905 bp, 18 predicted proteins | sample MayberryNE_Catta_6_FD_114741 | JGI IMG/M metagenome (GOLD analysis project Ga0172443, IMG submission 114741) | reverse complement strand
CTCCAACCTTCACGAGAGCTTTCTGTACTGTTTTTTGGACGAGAGTAAGATTCTCACTTATTTTATGTTGAACCTGATAAAAAGTTGGCTTATCTACAATTAAACCTTTAATAGCGTCTATTTTGACTTCCCCAATATTCTTAAAACTCATGAACCTTAGCTTAAGTGGTCGTTCTGTTGTTATATCTTTGAATACTCTCGGATAATGGACATGAATAGGGACGCTCCAGATATCATCTGATTTTTTGGGAGTTCCAACATGCGGTATATTTCCAATAGTGCTCCTGATCCAATTATATGCTATTTTTTCGGCACTTCTTTCATCCACGGGTAAATCCACAAGCTGGTTTTGAATCATTTTCCCTCACTTCCTAATTTTGTTTGAGGATTTGGCTCAAGTAGTATTGCTTGATTATACTCCAACTCCCATGCAGGTGCAAAATTTTCATGGGTTATAAAATACTCAGAACCTAGCCATGGATTATTAACAATAATATCATTTTCAGTTATTCCTATAACCACACCTGCATGTCCTGCACCGCGAATTCCAATGGTTAAAAATTGGCAATTATATATTATAATACTTGGAATCCCCCTTTCGAGTTTCTTGCTGAGCTTAATTAAATCTATATTTTCTTCCAGTGAGAATTTAATTCCTTCAATCTTGGTGTTAAGATTTTTAATTAGTTGATAATCAACATTGGTACCAGTAAACCTTCTTGTATTAGTAATCTTCATTATTTCATCAATACTCATGTTAGGTACAATATCTCTTATAATATGATTATCATAGGTGTTTTTCATATATTCCAAACACATTTTTAAAGAGTTTACGAAACATGTCCATTCAATTTCTTGTTGAGGAAACCATGGGACTTTTAGTACCTCAACTTGTGTATTATTCTTGAGGTCTAATATTTTTCTTCTCATTTAATCATCCTATTGTTTTTGATGTCCCATATTGAGTGAATAGCAGTCATTTTTAATAATATTTATCCCATATTCTGTGGAACGATACTTCCGTCAATAAATGAGTTCCGAAATCAGAATGCATAGGACGCCATATTTAAATATATTATGTCAACTGACATATATATAATGTTCTAATTCAACCTGTCCTTCATATTCATATCCATGCGCACTCAAAATGAAGATTTTAGATAAGGCAGGTTAGGTATCAAAGTTCCCCCGCCCCCACACCTATCTCCCTCGCCACCCGCGCCGCCTCCTCCACACACGCATCCAGGTCGCTGCGTTCGATGCAGGGCGCGAGTTTTTGCAGGAATTCCTGGATTTTGTTGTTTTCTGGCATAATTTTAAATTTTTTATAAACTGTCCTGTTCAAATATTAGTTTATCTATATAACGAAATGTTACTCAGAGTCATCGGAGAAGAGTCAGAAAATGAATTTCATGTTGTTACAGTTTATAAAACATCAAAAATTGAAAAATACTGGAAAGAGGCTTTAAAATGAAAATAATATATGACCCACAGACAGATTCACTCACTTTGATTCTTAGAGAAATGGCTGTCAAAGAAAGCGATGAGATCAGAGAAGGTCTTATTGTCGATTATGGAGAAGACGACAGGATTGTTGCAATAGAAATGCTTGACGCGTCTGAAAATATTTCCGAACCACTTTCTTTTCTTTACGAAATAAAGGGACAGAAGGCAGCCCAAAAAGCAATAGCTTGAAATCCGTAAAATTTTAAGCATTAGTCATTAAAAAGATCTGAAATAATTCTTAACTTTTTATGAAACCTATATTAAGATTTAAATAGAAGCCCATCCTATAAACATATCGAATGTCAACAGCATCCGTAACTGGAAAACATCAATCTGGCTGGATTACAATTTCAACAGATGAATATGAATCTATGAAGGAAACCATAGAAGTTCTCTCGGACATCGATATCATGAAGCAGCTTGAAGAAGGAAAGAAAGATAGCACAAAGGTCAGGGATTTTGAAGAGCTTGCTGAAGAATTGGATATTTAGAACTCATCTTTATGTTTTATAGCTTCTATAGTAACGGTCTGTTCTTTATTATCAATTGTATATAATATTCTAAATCTATTCTCAAAATAGAGTTCCCAGTAACCATGAAGCACACCTCTGAGGGGTTTACCATGTATTTCTGGATTTTCTTTTAATTTTCCGCCACCTGCGCCGCCTCCTCCACGCACGCATCCAGCTCACCGCGCTCGATGCAGGGCGCAAGTTTCTGGAGGAAATCCCCGATTTTGTTATTTTGTAGCATAATCTTTTGCTGAGTAGAGTAACTTACCTTGAAATCTCCTATAATAGCAAGATCGATATCGCTACCTTCATTAAAGTCATTACGCGCCACTGAACCGAATAGATAGACTTTTTTGATATCGATACGAGAAGTGAGTTTATCAACAAATTTATCTGCATCCTCTCTTGTATAATATTCATAAGGTGAGCCTGATGGGAAAGCCTTTGCGGAGGTAGGGAAGTAGCTTCAGATGTACGTTAGCAATACGTTTTTTGCAATAATTTAATTATATCCACTTACAATTAGAACCGGAGTGAAATATATGATTGACAGAAAAGAGCTTCTTGAGAGATTATCAAATGCCCATGGCGTTTCAGGATATGAAGGAAATATAAGGCAAATAATTGAAGAGGAAGTAAGACCTTATGTGGATGAAATTAAAACAGATAAGATGGGCAGCCTGATAGCAACAAAAAACGGGGGCTCACCTGTAGTGATGCTTGCCGCCCATATGGATGAGATCGGGTTGATGGTTAAATATGTTGATGATAAAGGGTTTGCCCGTTTCACAAAAACGGGGGGATGGTTTGACCAGACCCTTCTTAACCAGAGAATGATACTTCATACGGAGAATGGCCCGATTTATGGCGTCCTTGGTTCCAAACCCCCCCATGCAATGAAAGAAGAAGATAAGAATAAAGTAATAAAAGCCGATGACATGTTCATTGATATCGGGGCGACCGGCAAAGAGGATGCGGAAAAAATGGGAGTAAAAGCCGGGACACCTGTTACTTCTGACATCGATTTCAAATCCCTTGGGAATGATATTGTCACGGGTAAGGCTTTTGATAACCGGGCAGGCTGTGTGATGCTGATCGAAGCACTTTCCCTTATGAAAGATGTAAAAGCAACAGTCCATGCAGTATTCACGGTACAGGAGGAAGTGGGATTAAAAGGTGCTAAAACATCGGCTTTCAGGTTGAATCCTGATGTTGCCCTGGCTACTGATGTCACTATCACGGGAGACCATCCGGGAATTGATAAAAAAGATTCCTCGATCGAGATGGGAAAAGGCCCCTCTGTTACAGTAAGTGACGCTGACGGGCGGGGGATAATCGTTCCCGAATCGGTATTGAAATGGTTAAAGGAGGCTGCTGATTCAGGGAATATCCCATACCAGCTTGAAGTAGGAAGCGGCGGCACGACAGATGCATCGGCAATACACCTTACCAGGGAAGGAATACCAACCGGGGTTATCAGCATGCCAACACGTTATATCCACACGCCAGTATCAGTTCTGAGTATGGCAGACCTTGAAAAGAGCGCGGAACTGATCGCAAGGGCGGTTGAAATCGTGGATAGGTTTTTTTAATAGTAAGCTTAATACTATCACAATAATAAATAAGGAGATATAAAAGTATGAAAAATGTTGAAATGTTAGTAGAAGGGAACATCCTAACGATAAAGGTGGATTTAAGTAAAGATTTTGGACCCTCAACATCCGGGAAAACGATTATTATTGCCTCGAGCGAAGGTAATCAGTCCGTTCCAGGGAAAGAAGCGGTCAAGATCGGGCTGAATGTTTATAAGAAGAAGTAAACCGCAGATAAAAGGGCTTTCAGAGAACTCTTAAACAAAAGGGAAGAGGACGTGGTGCATATTATGAGAAATGCTAACTTCGCATTTAAATGCGCGCGCTCGTTTTACAAAATGCGCGCGCGCAATTTAATGAACATAAATAAGCATTTAGAAGCTGTAATAAGAAGTATTGATATGCACATAGAAAAACTAATATACAACTCCAGAGCGATATAAGGAGCTTACTATTATAAAATAACAGAAGGGATTTCCTTTATTTAAAAATATAAAAATTCTTGATACCACTCTCAGGGACGGAGAACAGACACCCGGGGTTTCACTCACAACAGAGAACAAGCTGTTGATCGCAGGAAAGATAGACAGCCTGGGTGTTGATATTATAGAAGCCGGTTCTGCAATTACTTCAGAAGGTGAGCGGACTTCGATAAAAGAGATAGCAGCAGCAGGATTAAATGCCCAGATTTGCAGCTACTGCCGCATCCGGAAAGAAGATATTGATGCAGCCCTGGGGTGCGATGTGGATTCGATCCATCTTGTTGTTCCTGTCTCTGACCTTCATATCCAGCAGAAATTGAAAAAAGACCGGGATTCCGTCCGGGAGCTGGCCGTTGAAATGACAGAGTATGCAAAATCGCATGGACTGGTCGTGGAATTAAGCGGGGAAGATGCATCAAGGGCAGACCCGGATTATCTCAAATCCGTTTATAATGCAGGGATCGATGCCGGGGCTGACAGGTTGTGTTTCTGTGATACGGTGGGCATCCTTGTTCCTGAAAAGACCTATGAGATTTTCAGTGACCTGTCCCTCCTTCGTGCTCCCATAAGCATCCATTGTCACAATGATTTCGGAATGGCTACGGCCAATACTGTTTCAGCGCTCCGCGCGGGTGCAAATGAAGCCCATGTTACGATCAATGGCATCGGGGAGCGAGCAGGCAACACCTCGCTTGAAGAAGTGGTAATGGTTCTTTATTCATTATATAAGTATAAAACAAATATCGATATAAAAGGTTTATACACTGCCTCCCGTCTTGTAAGCAGGTTAAGCGGCGTTCCGGTCGCCCCCAATAAGTCAATAGTGGGTGGAAATGCATTTACTCATGAAGCAGGCATCCATGTTCACGGGCTTCTTGCCAATACCGCCACCTACGAACCCATAACGCCGGAACTCGTGGGGCGCGAGCGTAAGATCGTGCTCGGAAAACATGCCGGCAGGAGTTCTGTTGTGCTTGCATTAAAAGAACTCGGCCTTGCGGCAAGTGAAAAACAGATAGATGACATTGTTATCCGGATGAAAGAACTTGGAGATAAAGGAAAACGGGTCACCGATGCAGATCTCCAGACAATCGCCGAGACAGTCCTTGGAATATACCAGGAAGCAAAGATCAAGCTTGAAGAACTTACCGTTGTAGCAGGAAATACCGTGATGCCTACTGCATCCATAAGATTGAAGGTAAATGGAAATCACGTCGTTGAAGCAGGCGTGGGAACAGGACCCGTGGATGCAGCCATCAACGCGTTGAAAAAAGCCCTGTCAGGTGTTGCGGATATTCATCTTGATGAATACCATGTTGATGCCATAACAGGAGGAACCGATGCCCTGGTTGAAGTCTGGATAAAACTGAGCAAAGGCGGAAAAACCATAACGGCAAGAGGTGCAAGAACAGATATTATTATGGCATCAGTCGAGGCGGTACTTGAAGGCATAAACAGGCTAATACAGCAGGAAAAAAAATAGTATTGGGATTTTGGAAATATTTATACAATATCAGTTAGTGTTAAAGGTGGATGAAAATGACCAAACCTAAAATGTCCGGTGCCCGGGCAGTAATTGAATCGCTCTATTGCGAAAATGTCGAAGTTATCTTCGGATATCCGGGGGGACAGGTGCTGCCCCTCTATGATGAACTCTACGATGCAAATATAAGGCACATACTTGTAAGACATGAGCAGGCTGCAGCACATGCTGCTGACGGCTATGCAAGAGTTACAGGTAAAGCGGGCGTATGTCTTGCCACATCCGGGCCAGGCGCTACGAACCTTGTTACCGGCATTGCAACCGCATACATGGATTCGGTGCCCATGATAGCAATAACAGGCCAGGTGCCGCGGCCGCTGATAGGCTATGACGCTTTCCAGGAAGCTAACATCACCGGCATAACACTCCCCATTACAAAACACAATTACCTGGTGCAGGACGCAAAAGACATCCCCAATATTTTCAAAGAGGCCTTCTATATTGCCCAGACCGGACGGCAGGGGCCTGTCCTGATAGATATACCCAAGGATACACAGGTCGAGGTCATAGACTTTGAATATCCTGCAGAAGTAAAATTACGCGGATATAAACCAACATATACAGGCAATGAACAACAGATAAAAAAAGCAGCATCTCTTATCGTGAAAGCTGAAAAACCAATATTCTATGTTGGCGGGGGTATAATTTTCTCAAATGCAACTGAAGAATTGAAGAGTTTTGCTGAAACCATTATAGCACCGGTTACCACCACTCTTATGGGAATGAGCGCTTTTCCGACAGCTCATCCGTTGTCTGTGGGAATGCTGGGTATGCACGGTACAAGGTATGCAAATTATGCTATCCAGGAATCCGATTTGATAATCGCAATTGGGGTACGCTTTGATGACCGTGTGACCGGCAAGATATCCTCGTTTGCCCCGAATGCAAAGATAATCCATATAGATATAGATCCGGCTGAGATAAGTAAGAATGTCCGTGTAGATATCCCGATAGTCGGAGATGCAAAAAATGTTTTGAAAAGCCTTATTAAATATGTAAAAATCGAACAGGCAAGGACAGATGCATGGATAAAGAAGATAGATGCATGGAAAAGAGAATATCCGCTAACTTATAAAAAGGATAATTTACTTCGCCCCCAGTATGTGGTTGAACAGATAAGCGAAGTATGCCCTGATGCGATAATAGTTACGGAAGTCGGGCAGAACCAGATGTGGGCAGCACAATTCTTTAATTATAAGAATCCAAGGACATTTATTTCAAGCGGGGGACTTGGTACCATGGGTTACGGGTTCCCTGCGTCAATGGGCGCAAAAGTTGGAAAACCCGAAAGTACTGTTATTGATATTTCAGGGGACGGCTCTTTCCAGATGAACTCACAGGAACTTGCAACCGTGGTCCAGAATGACATTCCTGTGATAGTTGCAATATTGAATAACGGCTTTCTTGGAATGGTGAGGCAGTGGCAGGAATTATTCTTCAACAGGAGGTATTCGCAAACATGCCTCGAAAGCAGCGTTGATTTCGTGAAACTTGCAGAGGCTTATGGAGCGCTTGGACTGCGCGCCACAAAGAAGTCCGAAGTGAAGGATATCATCCGGGAAGCGGTAAAATCAGGGTGTCCGACAGTCATTGATTTTGTGGTGGAGCGGGAAGAAAATGTCTCTCCGATGGTCCCGGCCGGAGCAGCAATCAATGAAATACTGGACATGGAGTGATTTAAATGAAACATACGCTTGCCGTACTCGTGGAAAATAAGCCTGCAGTCTTAACAAGAGTAGCAGGATTATTCTCAAGGAGAGGGTTCAACATAGAAAGCCTGGCTGTCGGAGTTACTGAAAACCTGGATATTTCGCGCATTACGATTGTTGTAAGCGGCGACGACAAAGTCCTCGAACAGGTGGAAAAACAACTTAATAAACTCATCGATGTGATAAGGGTTAGTGATATCCCTGCCGAAGAGTCGGTAAACAGGGAACTTGCACTCATTAAAGTCGGAGTTGATTCAACGACCCGTGCCGAGGTTATGCAGATAGTTGATGTCTTTCGGGCAAAAATCGTGGACGTTGGCATAAAATCGCTTGTTGTGGAAGTGACAGGGGATGAGAGTAAGATAAATGCAATTGAGCAGTTGCTGCGCCAGTTCGGTATAAGAGAGATGGTAAGAACGGGCAAGATCGCAATGAACCGCGGTGCAAAAATCGTACAGAGTGAAAAAAGGTAAGGTTTCCATTCATTAAGGTAGAGTTTGGGGAAAACCAAATAAAACCTTATAACCATCAATATTCCCGTAATAAATAGAGCATTCCATTGATATGATTTTAAAAAACGGAAATTCAAAATGAATATCAAAATTGATGATAAGATCAAACAGAAAACCACCAAATGCAGAAAAGGGTTATGCTGTTTATCCGGAAAAACAACGCATCTTTGTAAAGTCCAAAATTGCATACGCGAAATAATGATTTTTGTAGAATGCAAAGACCAAAATTCTTGCGAATATAGAATGTCTTTTGGTTATTCTCAGGTATGTTGCTGTCCCGTCAGGAAAGAACTTTACTTTCGCCATGAAATATGAATCCTTCATGATGATATTATGCGCGTTCTTATAATTGACGGGTATGTGGATGAACCTGCGTGCCTCGGCGTTCCCCCTTATATGGCCCCTTATCCGCGGTATATAGCGGGCGCCCTGATTGAAAAAGGAATACGAAAGGAGGATATGGTATATCGCACCATTGACCAGATCAGAACGCGCAGGGAACCCCTTCGATTCGATCTTATTGTCATCATAGCAGGAATGACAGTTCCAGGGAAATATTTAAGGGCAGCGCCTATAACCCTTAAAGAGATACGTGAATTATCACACCTTGATGGTAAAAAGATAATCGGAGGACCTATCAGGTTAGGATATGGTGAGGAAGGCGGCTCATCTGCAAAAGACCCTGAAATTCCGGGAATTACACTTGCAAAGAAAGATATCGAAGCCTTCGTTTACGATCTCATTGATTATAAAGACCCTGCTTCAATCCCGCACAGGATGCGGACCACTGGCGAGATAGGAAGATGGGCGGAATCAGGGGCTTTCATTATAACCCAGCATCCTGATTATCCGTATGTCATGTGCGAGATCGAGACCTACCGGGGATGTCCGCGCCACTCCCACTGTTCTTTCTGCACCGAACCTTTTTATGGGAAACCTGATTTTCGTGAAATTAATGATGTTGAAAGGGAGGTATCAGCTCTCTATGAGAACGGGGCAAGGTATTTCAGGCTGGGAAGACAGCCCGATCTATTCATGTACCGGTCAAAAAAAGGTGTCCCCGATCCGGGCGCTATCGAAGAACTCTATAGCAGCATACGGAAAGCTGCACCTGACCTCAAGGTGCTTCATATGGATAATGCAAATCCGGTAACGCTATCCAGATATCCTGATGAATCAAGGGAAATTGCAGAAACCATAGTAAAATATCACACATCCGGGGATGTCGCTGCTCTGGGAATGGAAAGTGCAGACCCTGATGTTATAAGTGCAAATGACCTGAAGGCAGCGCCTGAAGAGGTATTTGAAGCTATAAAACTCATAAACGAAGCAGGAGCTGCATATGGGGCAAGCGGTCTTCCTGAACTATTGCCGGGAATTAATTTTGTTCATGGCCTAAAAAGTGAAACAAAAAAGACATTCGAGCTCAACTATGAATTCATGAAAAAGGTGCTAAATAGCGGCCTCATGGTCAGGAGGGTGAATATCAGGCAGGTGATGACTTTCGCGGGCACCCCGATGCAGGGATATGATGAAACAGTAATAAAAAATAAGGAATTGTTCCTCAGGTACAAAGAAAAGATAAGGAACGAAATTGATCTCCCAATGCTTCGCCGTGTGATACCGGCAGGGTGCGTACTGAAATATGTAAGTATGGAAATTCATGATAAGATCACATTCGGACGGCAGCTTGGATCATATCCCCTGCTTGTTGGGATTCCCATGAAACTTGATATTGGCCGCATTTTTGATATCCTTGTAACGGATCATGGGCACAGGTCGATAACCGGGCTCCCTGTGCCTATCGATATTAACCGTCTTCCGGTTAAATTATTGAATATGCTTCCGGGAATGGATAATAAACAGGTCGCTGAAGTGATGCGGTCGAGGCCTTTTAAAAATAAGGAGGATATTTTAAAACGGACTTCGGTCAGGGGAACTATATTGGATCATATCCTGTAAAAACTGAGAAAAAAAGATGGTTATTAATACTAATCCGGATAGTTGAAATTCCGGAGGAATATTATTATGATGGAAAAAACAAATTATTATATCGCAATCATTGCTATCTTTTCAACATCGATCATATCCGGTTGTGTGAATGAACCGCCAATAAGTCCTGCAACAACAGCAGAACCGACGATCGTGCCAACAATTACACCAACAATCATACCGACACTCCTACCAACTGTGGTAGCCACAACAACAGTTCCAGCGCAGGAAAAAACTATTACCACCAGCGGGACGCCTACCACTACTATAAGCGGATACCCCGCCATTACAATAAGCGGATCATCTACTATTACCATAAGTGTTTCTTCTACAGGTACAATGACTGCAACCCCTTAGAATTAGTTCTGTAACATTTAGTTTTAAATAGAGAATTTTATTCCAGATACATCCCACCCAATCTCTAAATTGATTCAAAAATATCATGCGCTTGCTGCATATTTTACACTTCCGAGAATATATGGTTTCAAATCAGGTTTAATCGCTTCCTGCATTATCAGGTCAACTTTACTTTTGAACAGGTCATCAAGGAAGAATTTAATGTCCATATAATTATCAAATGTTATTTTTCCGTTTTCAAATTCAACAAGGATATCGATATCGCTCGTAGATTTTTGTTCATTCCTGAGATATGATCCGAATAACCCGATTCTCTTTACGCCATATTTTTTTATCGTGGTTTTATTTTGTTCGAGTTGGGTCAGTATGGTTGTATAGGTCAGAATTCTTAGTTACTTCCATTTAGCTATTGAATTCATCATTGACCCATCTTCGGCCTCTTTGCCCTTTCAAATTTCCATCTCTTGCTCAAATCCATCGTTGCATCAATACCCACCTTTGTCCCTATGCCATTCTCAGAGCGCGGGTCAAGCGTGCTGCCCCTCACATTAGGGTAAATGTATATGTCCTCATCTCCTTTCATCCTCGTTGCTATAGCGAACTCGATATCGTTCGGGTCAAAAATATTGATATCATCATCCACGATCACAACATGCTTCAAGCTCTTGTGCGCTGCAAATGTGGCCTCAATGGCTTTTCTGGGTTCATCGTCGTTTGTTTTATGGATCTGCACTGCAGCATGGAAATAATAACATCCTCCTAGTGTCATAACAACATTCTTAACATCGGCAACTTTCTTGACTTCATTAAAAATAAGAGGCTCGTATGGTATCCCCATCAATATATGATGCTCGCTCCCTGCAGGGATTAGTGCATGATATATAGGGTCGCGCCTGTGCATTATTTTCGTGATATAGATCACGGGCTGTTTCCTGACAATGTCATAAGTGCCGCTTATATCCACAAAAGGTCCTTCATCCACAAGTTCTGTTGGATGTATGTATCCTTCAAGCACGATTTCAGCATGCGGGATCTTTATTCCGTTTTCAAGCTCAATTACTTCAAGCTGATTGCCGCCAAGCGCTGCCGCATAATTGTATTCCTTTCCCTCAGGTACGCGGGTAGATATTGCAAATAACGTAACAGGATCTATCCCTATGATGATCGCGATTGGAAGAGGCTCCCCATTTTCAGCAGCTTTCTTATGAAGATTATAGGTATGCCTGAACTCGACAAGACGCACGGCCAAGCTGTCTTTTCCTGTGACCCTTAGCCTGTGGATAGAGGCGTTCATCAAACCCTGATATTCGGAAACCACAACTCCTGCCGTAATATACGGGGCGCCGTCCCCTTCAAAATGCGTAAGGATCGGGAGCCTGGACAGGTCTGGTTTTTCGATCACTTCATTTGCTGGCGAATCTGCGACCAGCTTTATTTCACCCTCAGGCGGGCAGGATGAAAGGTGTTCTATGATATTTTCGGGTGTTACACCAAGAGCTTGCGCAAGAAGTTCCCTTGATGACATGAGGTTAATTATGACTTTTGAGCCATTGACATTTGTATAAAGTTCAGGTCCTTTCCCGGCAGTTGCAGAAACCTCATAAACAGGCGAGAGAGGTTTTGAAATCTGAGTAAGTTTTCCTTCTGACCTTATTTTTTCAATGAATCCCCGAAAACTCATTCACGCCACCGCTTATATAAATTATGCTCAATATCAAGTAAGTCAAGGGAGCGTCCTGCCATAAAATCAATGATTTCATCAATGGTTTTGGGTTTTGGATAAAATGCAGGACATGCGGGAAGGATAGATGCACCTGCTTCTGCTGCTTTTTTCATATTCTCAATATGGATAAGATTGAGGGGAGTTTCCCTTGTCATAAGAACAAGGGGACGTTTTTCCTTCAGGCAGCAGTCCGCAGCTCTTGATATCAATGTATCGGACATACCTGAGGCAATAGATGCAAGTGTTTTCATGCTGCATGGTGCGATTATCATCCCCTTTGACCTGTGTGAGCCGCTTGCTATCGGGGCAGTAAAATCATGATCGTCGTAAATGTTATCACTCAGCTTTTCAATATCCTTTACCGAATAATCAGTCTCTATTTTGATAAGTTCTTTTGCTGATTCGGAAATGACAAGATGAGTTTCAAAACTTTTCATTTGTTTTATAGTTTCAAGAAGCCTTATACCATACTGGATACCTGAGGCTCCGCTTATCCCTATAATAATCTCTCTCTTCATATCCTATACTTGGTTTACCCTGTTTGAATAGTTTTTGTTAAGAATAAGATTATATTAAATCCGAACATTTCCAACACTGAAATGATCCAGATACTTTATGATATTGCCCTGCGGCTTGGTCTTGGACTTATACTTGGCGTATTGTTTATGATTTTAATAACAATAATTGAAACCGCATTCTATAATTATAATAAACAGATACATTTATTCATAGTCGCAGTCCTCATATCCCTGATAATATATGCTCTGGGGGATATCGGGATTGATATCCTCAGGATTTAACCATGGCGGCCCGGGATTTTTCTTCTTAATTTACTGATCAAAGTTTTTAGCCTGTTCTTACTTGCATTCTTAATTTTTATTCGAAGATAACCCCGCTTTGAATTAATAACCATCTTAAAAACCGAATCTTCCGGACAAGAATCAAGATAATTCTTTATCTCTCCAGCTACAGTGTCTTTATTAATTCCTGTATACTCTATACTCATACAATATCTGTAACAATCGGAATTATTATATATCTATCCTTTAAACATGCAATACTTTAACTAAATCAAAAGCTTAATACGATAATCTTTCAAAATGGAAAATAACCATGGTACTTGATAAACTGGGCGGCTCACTTCAGGACGCCCTTAAGAAATTGGTCGGGGCAGGCAGGATCGATGAAAAGATAGTTGACGAGGTAGTGAGGGATATCCAGCGCGCTATGCTGCAGGCGGATGTGAACGTTAAGCTTGTGATGACGCTGTCCCAGAAAATAAAACAGCGCTCACTCAAGGAAGAGCCCCCAAGCGGCATGAATCCCAGAGAGCATGTAATACGAATAGTTTACCAGGAATTGATAAATATCCTTGGGAAAAGCGCGAACATCAAGCTTGCACCCCAGACAATAATGATGATAGGGCTGCAGGGAAGCGGCAAAACTACAACGACCGCAAAACTTGCGCGCTATTTCCAGAGAAAGGGATTGAAAACGGGTGTCATCTGCGCGGATAATTTCAGGCTTGGAGCTTATGACCAGCTTAAGACCCTGTGTGAAAGGAGCGGCGTTTTCTTCTACGGGGAAAAGGATGTGAAAGATGCCGTTGGCATTGTGCAGCGGGGGCTAAAGGCTATTGAAAAATTCGATGTTAAAATCATAGATACGGCAGGAAGGCATGCACTTGAAAAAGACCTGATTAAAGAAATGGAAGACATCAACCAGGCTGCCAGGCCTGATCACAAGTTCCTTGTTCTTGACGCGGCTATGGGACAGCTGGCAAGCGACCAGGCAAAAGCCTTCAATGCATCTATCGGGATAACAGGTGTCGTAATAACAAAACTTGACGGGACAGCAAAAGGGGGAGGGGCTTTATCTGCGGTTTCCGATACCGATTCAGCTATTGCTTTTATAGGTGTTGGCGAAACTCCGGATGACCTTGAGAAGTTCGAAGCCGACAGGTTCATTTCACGCCTGCTTGGAATGGGCGATATCAAATCACTTCTTGAAAAGGCTGAGGAGACGCTAAAGGCCGAGGATTTTGATATGGAGGCGATGCTCAGCGGGAAATTCACCCTTAAGGACATGTATAAGCAGATGGAAGCAGTGAACAAAATGGGCCCCCTTAAACAGGTCATGTCCATGATACCTCTTGGGAAACTGGGAATGAAAGTCTCTGACGATATGTTCGCGGTTACCCAGGAAAAAATGAAAAAATACAAGTACATAATGGATTCCATGACCGATAAGGAGCTTGAAGACCCGAAACACATTAACAGCCCCAGGATCACAAGAATAGCGCGGGGGTCGGGAACGAAATATGATGAGGTGCGTGAGCTCCTGAAATACCACAAGATGATGCAAAAAGCCATGAAGGGCATGAGTGGCGGCGGGAAATTCAACATCCAGAAAATGATGAAGAAATTTGGAATGTAATATACAATTTCGTCGATAATGGCAGAATTATGGATAATATTTATAAGTAAAGAGATTTATAATACTATTGGGGCAGCGGCATCGCATCCATCCCCTCCGATGTTTCCGCAATGCCCCCTTCATCTCATCATTGTTAACATGGATTTGATTCATATGCAATTATAGTGAATGTTGGAGATATTCCAGAGATGATACACCATGGATTGATTCAAGCAAAGTGGGCCGGACGGTTATGAATATTATTACAGCATGAACTTGCTCTAGTAATCCTTTATATGAAAAAGGCGCGAACTGGTCGAAAATAATCATCCATATCTTTTACCTCACCCTCGTCCCTTCCTTCACTTCCTTCTCAGGCATCAGCAGCACTGCGCCCTCAACATCAGCCGCAAGTACCATTCCCCGTGACTCAACGCCAAAGAGCTTTGCTGGCTTCATATTCGCCATAACCACTACCAGCCGTCCCACAAGTCCGGCAGGGTCATGTGATTTTGCGATCCCTGCAACTATCTGGCGCTTCTCGCCAATATCAATTTCCAGTTTCAGAAGTTTATCCGAACCTTTGATATTCTGTGCAGATAATATTTTCCCGATCCTGATATCAAGTTTCCGGAACTCTTCGTAGGTTATTTCAGTATTCTCTTCTTTTGTCTCTTCTTCGTGCTTTTTCTCTTTGGACATCGCGATCTTGATCCTTTTATCAAGGATAGACTCCATTTCCTTGATCTTCTTATCTTCTATTTTTGTAAATAATATCTCAGGCATCCTTAATTCTCCCGCCGGGATATCGATAAAGGCATCTTCAAACCTTGCTTTATGAACATCACCCGGAAGTCCAAGCTGTTTCCATGCTTTTTCCATACTTCCGGGGAGGATCGGCTCAAATAACAATATGAGCGCCTTTCCTATCTGGAGGCAGTTCTTTACAATGCGGGCGCATGCCTCTTTGTCTTTCTTAATTAATGCCCAGGGCTCATTGGACTGGAAATAAGAATTCCCGTATGCAGCCAGTTCCATCATTGCATCCGTGGCTTTCTTGAACTCATATTCATCAAAGGCCGTAACCACTGTTTCAATGGCAGCCCTGATTTTTCCAAGGATTTCATCATCAACCCTGCAATCCGGAACCGCTCCAAAATTCTTATGGGTAAAATGCTGCGTCCTGTGCAGGAAATTTCCAAGCGCCCCCACAAGTTCGCTGTTGACCTTATCCTGGAAAACCTTCCACGAGAAGTTCAATTCCTTTGTATGGGAAGTATAGTTTGCGATATAATACCGCAAAAGGTCGGGATGGAAACCATGGTCAAGATAATCCTCATCTACCCATACAACATAGCCCCGGCTCTTTGAGAACTTCTTATCATCAATTTTTAGCATACCTGACGCCACAACTGCCCATGGGGGTGTGTAGCCTGCGCCTTTTAGCATTGCAGGCCAGAAGATGCAATGATGATATGTGATATCCTCGCCTATGAAATGAATAATGCGCGAATCGCGCCGCCAGTATTTCTCCCAGTCGCCGCCTGTTTTATTAGCCCATT
>Ga0172443_1087_pt1 | contig 16048 bp, 16 predicted proteins | sample MayberryNE_Catta_6_FD_114741 | JGI IMG/M metagenome (GOLD analysis project Ga0172443, IMG submission 114741) | reverse complement strand
AGCTTGCGATAAATAAAATATTTACCGATGCCACTGACGCACAGATAGCAGCATTTTTGACGGCCATGAAAATGAAAGGCGAAACACCTGCCGAGATCGCAGGACTTGCACTGGGAATGAAGAAAGCCGCCAATATCATTAACCCGAAAGTCAACGGGACACTTATCGATACTTGCGGGACAGGCGGCGACTCGACAGGAACAATTAATATAAGCACTGGCGCAGCACTTGTGGTTGCAGGAGCAGGCGTTCCTGTTGCAAAGCACGGGAATTATTCTATCACTTCAAGATCGGGAAGTGCTGATGTTCTACGTGAACTTGGTGTAAAGATAGACGCATCTCCCGCAGATGTGGAAAAAACCATAGAAAAGGTTGGCATCGGGTTCATGCTCGCCCCGGTATTTCATCCTTCTATGAAGCGAGTGGCGCAGATAAGGCGCGACCTGGGTTTCCGGACTGTTTTCAATATCCTCGGGCCGCTAACGAATCCCGCGAATGCAAAGGCGCAGGTGATAGGTGTATTTGACAGCTCCTTATGTGAGCCAATGGCAAATGTACTCAATATCCTGGGAACAAAAAGGGCGCTTGTAGTCCACGGCAGCGGCATGGATGAGATCTCGACAACCGGTGAAACACAAATTGTGGAACTAAATGGCGGAAAGCTTACAAAATACACTACAACACCTGAAAAACTTGGTGTTAAGCGCGCTTCAATGGGCGATATCGCCGGAGGCACACCAGAAGAAAATGCAAGGGATATCGTGGATGTCCTAAAAGGCAAAAAAGGAGCAAAACGGGATATCATTGTTGTAAATGCAGGTGCAGCGCTCTTTGTTAGCGCAAATGCGGAAAATCTTGTTGCCGGAATAAACCTGGCAAATAAAGTAATAGATAGCGGCGCAGCGCTAAGCAAGCTGAAAGAACTCGTAAACGCGGCAGGCGAGCCTGAAAAACTTGCACGGTTCTTATAAATTATAAAAAGGGTTGAATGATGAAAGTAAAGATTTGCGGTATAAAGAGTGAACGCGACCTTGCCGTGGCAATTAATGCAGGTGCGGATGCAGTAGGATTTATTACCGAAGTGCCTGTTGATTCTCCAAGGAAGATCACCCTTTCCGAAGCGTCAAGATTAATAGCCCATGTGCCGCTTTTTGTGACCTCTGTACTCGTTATCATGCCAGAAAGTGCGGATGAAGCTATCAATATGATACATGCAGCAAAGCCCACTGCGGTCCAGATCCATAATTCACTTCCCTTTGAAGAACTTAAAAGGATAAGAGAAACAGGCGTGAAAATCATTAAAACAATTCCAGTTTCAATACATGCTGATGCGGATATGCTAATTGATCTTGTAAAAGACCTTTCGGGAATAGCTGATGCAGTACTGCTTGATACTGTTCTTGATGGGAAGACCGGGGGAACCGGTGTTACGCACAACTGGGAATTAAGTTCAAAAGTCGTTCTGAACGCTGGTCTGCCTGTGATATTGGCCGGCGGCCTGAACCCGGAGAATGTAAAAGCTGCGGTTCAATGTGTCCGGCCACATGCAGTCGATACGGCATCAGGCGTTGAGACCGATGGAAGAAAAGATGAAATGAAAGTGATAGATTTTATAAATAACGCGAGAATGACATGAAATTTGATATTGGTGAAGAGGAATTCATCCGCCTCGCAAAAGATAGACCAGCGATAATCCAGCTTAAAGCAAAAGTGAAAGCAGATTGTTCACCGCTTGAACTTTATGCCTCGCTTGATAAAAAATGCGCGTATCTTCTTGAATCAGTCGAGAAAGAAAAAAAACATGCCAGGTTTTCATTTGTGGGTTCACAACCCGATGCCATAGTTACGGTAAAGAACCGCATGATATCACTTGACTACCCGCACAAGACTGATTTTATAGGATTAATAGAATCCTCACTTTTGAAAGTCTGTGAATTTTACAAAGGAAAAAAAGGCAGGATTAAAGACGGTTTTGATACAATGGATGCTCTAAGAGCTGCTTTTTCGGCAAAGGGTGTTAAATTTAAAGGTGCGGGCTTTGACAGGCAAACATTTCTTGGAGGTGCTATCGGTTTTTGCGCTTATGATATGGTGTATGACTGCTGGCTGGATATCTCTCCCGGGAAAAGCCTCACACCTGATGCGCAGTTTGCGCTTACTACCAAAACCATTGTATTTGACCATCTTACCAATGAGACATTTATTGTCATTACACCCTTTATCCCTGGCAGGGGTGATGCAGAAGAGATTTACAATAAGGCACTGGAAAATGCGATTAAACTTGCTTCAATAATTGGATCTGCCCGACCCTTTGCCCTTAAAAAAAATAAACCTTTAAAGATCAACAGCAATATGGAAAAGAGCGAATATGAAGAAATTGTCAGGAAAGCAAAACAACATATTATTGACGGGGATATCTTCCAGGTGGTACTTTCGCGAAGGTATGAAGTGATCACTGACCAGACCCCGCTTGAATTATATACTTCCCTGCGAAGCGTTAATCCAAGCCCTTATATGTATCTATTTGAGTTTGACGGTACTGCGATCATAGGCGCAAGCCCTGAGACCTTAATGTCTGTTCACAACAGAAAAGTCATAATCAACCCCATTGCAGGCACCTGCCCGCGCGGCAAAACCCGGGCAGAAGATGAAGAATTTGCAAAAGAAATGCTTGGCAGCGAGAAAGAAAGGGCTGAACATGTAATGCTCGTTGACCTGGGGCGAAACGATGTACGGATGGTTTCAAAAGGCGGCACCGTGAAAGTCGATGATTTCATGTCAGTTATCAAATATTCCCATGTCCAGCATATCGAAAGCACGGTATCCGGGGAACTTCGTGATGAATGCGACCAGTTCGATGCCACACGCGCCATATTCCCGGCAGGGACGCTGTCAGGCGCGCCAAAGATCCGCGCGATGGAGATAATACATGACCTTGAAAAGGATGCCCGCGGAATATACGGCGGAGGCGTGGGTTATTATTCATGGAACGGGGATGCCGACTTTGCCATCGTAATAAGGACGATAATAAAGAATGGGAATAAGGCTATAGTCCAGGCTGGCGCCGGCATAGTTGCAGATTCTGATCCCGAATATGAGTATGATGAAACAGAGCGCAAGATGGCTGCGATGATAAAGGCCATAGGAGGAGCATGAAAGTATTATTCGTAAACAACAAAGATTCCTTTGTCTGGAACCTTGTAGATTATGTTTCCATATTTGAGCCTGATACTGTTGTCGTTCCCAACATAATTTCACTAAAAGAAGTCAGGGATATAAACCCTGATGCTATTGTGATCTCACCCGGCCCCGGTCATCCTGCAAACCCCAGGGATATAGGGAATTGTCTTGATATTATCAGGGAATCAACCGTACCTGTACTTGGCGTATGCCTTGGTCACCAGGCGATAGCTGTAGCTTTTGGCGGCGAGGTAGCTCATTCCCCTTCGGGGCCGCTTCACGGGAAAACAAGTCCTATAAACCATAACTGCAAAGGAATATTCCAGGGATTGCCCGATCCGCTTATCGGAGGAAGGTATCATTCACTTGCTATAACAAGATTGCCAGAGGTGTTTGAGGTGACAGCACGGACGAAAGACGGTATAATCATGGGAATCAAGCATAAGGAAAGGCCTATATATGGCTTGCAGTTCCATCCTGAGTCTGTACTTACACCGCAGGGATTGAAGATCGTGGAGAATTTTCTGTCTCTGAAAGATAGCAAAACACTTGATGAAATAGAAGATGATTGCAGGAAAATAAGAGCTGCTGCGAGGCACAGGATATGATTGTCCTTGATAGGGATTTCCTGGAAATCGCAAAGGTAACAGCACTTGAAATTGAAGTATATTGAAGATTTATAAGTTTAAAAAACATATTACGGGGTGGAAGTCAAAATCATGATATCAGAAAAAAATTTTAAAGGAAGCCAGACTGAAAAAAACCTTCTTGCATCTTTTGCAGGGGAATCCCAGGCAAGGAACCGTTATACGTACTTTGCCAGCGCCGCAAAAAATGAAGGATATGAACAAATATCTGCGATTTTTCTTGAGACCGCGGACAATGAAAAAGAACATGCCAAGGTTTTTTTCAAGCACCTCCGGGGCGGAAATGTGGAGATAACGGCAATGTACCCTGCAGGAGTTATCGGGAAAACACCAGATAACCTGTTTGCAGCAGCAGAAGGGGAAAAACTTGAATGGGGAACCCTGTATCCCGGATTTGCAAAGACCGCAGAAAAAGAAGGATTCCCGGAAGTAGCTGAGTCTTTTACGGAAATTTCCGAGGTGGAACAGTTCCATGAAATGCGGTACAGGCAGCTGATAAATAACTTAAAAGAAGGTTCTGTCTTTAAGAAAAATAAAACTGTAAAATGGCACTGCAGGAACTGCGGTTATATCCATGAAGGCACAGAAGCTCCTGAGGAATGCCCTGCATGCAAGCATGCGCAATCATATTATGAGGTACTTGCACAAAACTGGTAAACATTAAACTATATATTTGATTTTAGCATTGGAGTATCTATAATGGACATCCAGAAAATCCGTCGTGATTTCCCGGCATTGGGGAAAAAATGGAATGGTAAATACCCCATCTATTTAGATAATGCATGCATGACCCTGAAGCCAAAGCTTGTAATAGATGCGATGAATGAATATTATACCGAATATCCAGTATGCGGCGGTCGTTCTATTCACAAGATGGCAAAAAAAGTGGATGAAAAAGTCACACTAAGCAGGGAGAAATTCCAGAAATTCCTTGGAGCATCCTGCCCTGAAGAGATTATTTTTACACGAAATACAACTGAAGGGTTAAATCTTGTTGCCAATTCGTTGGATTTCAAAAATGGCGATATTGTACTCACAACAGACAGGGAACATAATTCAAATCTCGTTCCCTGGCAGGTGCAGGCGCATAAAAGAGGGATAAAACATATTATTGTCTATTCAAATCCTGACAATACCTTCGACCTTGATGCATTTTCCAGGCTATTTGATAAAAATAAGAATGTGCGGCTTGTAAGTATGGCACATACCGCGAACCTTGACGGCTATACGATCCCGGTAAAAGAAATCATAAAGATCGCCCATGACCAGGGCGCGCTCGTGATGCTTGACGGAGCCCAGAGCGCACCTCACAAGCATGTGGATGTAAAGGCGCTTGATGTTGATTTTTTCGTTCTTTCTGTACATAAGATGGTAGGACCGACAGGGATGGGTGTGCTCTATGGTAAACATCACCTGCTTGAAGAGATCGCACCTTTCATCGTTGGTGGGGATACGGTAAGCGACACAACGTATGAAAGTGCGAAATTCCTGCCTGCTCCTGAGAAATTCGAGGCAGGTCTCCAGAATTATGCTGGCATCATAGGCTCCGGAGCGGCAGTGGATTATATCAGCGGTGTGGGATTGTCGAATATCGAGGAGCATGAAAAGCGGCTCAATACCATTATCACAAAAGGAATAAAAGACATGCCAGGATTAAAGATCATAGGCCCCGAGGACCCGAACCTGAGGGGAGGCATCATTTCATTCACGGTCGAGCTTCCAAAAGGCGGTGATGCCCATGATATAGCCCTTATTCTTGATGAGACCGAGAACATAGAAGTGCGCTCAGGAGCATTCTGCGTGCATTCCTGGTTCAATTACAGGAAATGTGAGGCTGCGGTGCGGGCTTCGCTATATTTGTATAATACTGAGGATGAAGCGAAGAAATTTGTGGATACGCTGGGTAAGACGATCGGGTTGTTCAGTCCGTAGGAACTGGCTGACTGCGTATTTTAATTCGTTTCTGGCAGTCCCAACACTTGACAAATTCGTGGGTTCAAAGGGTGAGCGCAAGCTCCCGGCTTTAGCCGTGGAGATAGCGAACCCTTTGCATGAGGTACTATGAAAAACATAACAATCATGGCGGCTGAACAAAAGAGCAACAATTGCTTAGAAGGTTGCGATAATTCAGTCGCCGATAGCTATATTAGCTTTCAGAGTAATATAGATTATTGCTTAGAAGATGCGAAAATGAGATCAGAAACTCCATCGTTCATAACAGAACTTCCGTTAAAAACCACATCATCAGATGAATCAACGATACTTGTACGTCTGGATGCTGGTAGGCAGTTGTATCATGCATGTCTTGGGGAAGCCCTGGAACGACTTGGACTTATCCAGCAATCAAAAGAGTATCAGGAAATCCAGAAACTCCCAAAAACCATTAACGGTAAACAGAATAAGGAACGAACAAAAGCATTCAATGATCTTAACAGGAAGGAAGGGTTTACCGATTATGATATTCAGCATTATGCAACTGGAATAAGGAATAGCTGGATGGAAGAGCATATTCATGCTCATATCGCTCAGAAATTAGCAACGAGAGCCTTCAAAGCAGTCCAGAAAAAAGCATTTGGAAAAGCGAAAAACGTGAGATTTAAAGGAAAAAACCAAATGGATTCTCTGGAAGGAAAAAACAATGAAACCGGATTAATATTCAGGGACAATAGCCTCTATTGGTCTGGTCTTGAAATACCATGTATTATCGACCAGGATAATGATTTAATCGCATACGGTTTAAACCATAAAGTTAAGTATTGCAGAATTGTCCGAAGAAAGATCAATGGCAAGAACCGATTCTATCTTCAATTGGTCAATGAAGGAACACCATGCCAGAATCCTAAAAACAAGATCGGGACAGAAGGGGTCGGGCTGGATGTAGGAACAGGTACAATAGCAACAGTTGCAGATACAAAAGCTACTCTGAAACAGTTTTGCGGTGAGTTAATCCCGGATCAGAAAAAGAAACGAAAACTACAACGTAAACTTGATCGGTCACTCCGGGCTACCAATCCTGATAATTATAATAAAAACGGAACGGTTAAGAAGGGAAAGAAGTTTAAAAAATCAAATCGGTATAAAACAATAAGCAAAGACCTTGCTGAAACAGATCGAATCTTAGCTGCACATCGAAAATCCCTTCATGGAAAAGATATAAACGAAATAATCGCAATGGGTACACAGATAAAAACCGAAAAAGTATCGTATAAAGGCTGGCAAAAGCGATATGGCAGATCGATTAATATGCGTGCTCCATCCATGTTCATGAATAGCCTCAAACGAAAAGCTGAAAATGCTGGTGGCTACTTATTTGAATTTCCAACACCGACAACGAAACTATCTCAAATATGCCATATATGCGAGCAAGCTGTTAAGAAACCACTTAGCAAACGATGGCATATCTGTTGTGGTATCAGGATGCAGAGGGACTTGTATTCTGCATTTCTGGCAAAATGTGTGGATAAGGAAACAAGCGCCCTTGATTTAGCCAGAGCGAAAGACCTCAAAGGAATCCAGAGCCAGAGTGGTTCGCTCGTTAATCCTGTACGAATTATAAGTGAGGCTATGGATGCTGTAATCCCCCTAGATGAAAGCCATAGAGAGCTTATATGAGCGTATGGGAATCTCCCGGCTTTAGCCGTGGGAGAGGGTTCAATGTATGAAAAAGGTCAGAGCTTCAATGGGAACACTTGGCGTACTTGGGCTTGAACTTGTACAGATGGATACGCCTCCTACTACTGCATATCTTCAGATATACACCGAAAAACGCTGCATGGCAAATTGCCAGTTCTGCGCCCAGGCATCCGGTTCATCCGCAGACATAACACATATTGCGCGCGGCATGTACATGCCTTTTGACCTTGAAACAGTTGTCGGGCGGTTAAAAATTGCATATGAACGTGGGTACCTTGCACGCGCCTGTATACAAACGGCGCTTTATGATACATGGTGGGAGGATACGGTTTACCTTATCAAAAGGATCCGCGAAGAAAGCCAGATCCCTATTTCTCTGTCAGTTTTCCCCTTGAGTAAAATCAGGTACGAAGAATTGAAAAAACTTGGAGTCAACGAACTTGTAATTCCCCTTGATGCCTGCACACCCGGATTATTCGATAAGATAAAAGGAAAAACAACAGGCGGACCCTACTTGTGGGAAAAACACATTGAAGGGATAAAAACTGCATCCCTGATATTTGGAAAAGTCGGAACCCATTTGATAATAGGTTTCGGGGAAAGCGATGAAGATGCTATAAAAGTTATTTCTGATTTATGGGATAATAACGTTAATACAGCGCTGTTTTCATATACCTATATACCCGGGACACAATCAAAACTATCCGATAAAACAGAAATTGAAACTATAAAACATTATCGAACAGTGCAGCTGGCAAAGCACTTGATCATGGAAAAGCTTGCATTTTATTCTGATATGAAGTTCAAAGATGGAGCGCTCATTGATTATGGAGTACAGGAGGAAGTTATCCTTAACATCATTGAAGATGGAACAGCTTTCCAGACTTCCGGATGTCCTGGATGTAACCGACCGATGGCGAATGAAACGTTTTCAAAAATATTCAATTTTCCGAAAAAACCTGCCGAAATTGAAAAAGACATTATAAAAAATGAACTGGGATTATAGTCAAAAATATAACCACAATCTTAATTTGTACCCCAGACAAGATTACATATTGATAGGGAGAGGAATATCATGGAAATGCACGAACAAATATTCGAAATAACGGATGAAATAGGTCCTGAAAAGATCATTCATTTGTACGAACCGCGAACAAAAATGAAAGCCATCGTTGTTGTGGATAACGTGGCTGCAGGCCCTGCTATCGGTGGCGTGAGGATGGCCCCTGATGTAACACTGGATGAGGTCAGAAGGCTTGCGCGTGCTATGACCTATAAAAATGTCATGGCAGGACTTCCCCACGGCGGTGGGAAATCCGGGATAATAGCTGACCCTAAAACCGTGAATAAGGAGCAGGTTATCAGGACTTTTGCCCGCTGTATAAAAAATGTCCTGGAATATATTCCGGGACCGGACATGGGTACTGATGAAGCAAGCATGGCTTATGTTTATGATGAAACTTCCCGCGCCGTGGGACTTCCAAGAGAACTTGGAGGTATCCCTCTTGATGAAATTGGCGCAACCGGGTATGGGGTAGCTGAATGCGCAGATGTGGCAAAAGATTACATCAATCTTGACCTGAACGGGGCACGCGTTACAATAGAAGGATTCGGGAACGTGGGAAAACCCGCGGCGCGTTTTCTTGCAGAAAAAGGTGCAGTACTTGTCGGTGCAAGTGACTCAAAAGGTACGATCTATAATTCAAAAGGATTGAATGTTGAGGAATTGATACGCATTAAGGAATCCACTGGTTCTGTAATTAATTATAAAGACGGAGAGATTTTAAAAACAACAGACCTGTTGCTGATAAATACGGATATCTTTATTCCTGCAGCAAGACCTGACGTGATAAATGATGCAAATGCGGATGTCGTTGATGCAAAACTGATTGTTGAGGGTGCAAATATCCCTATTACCGAAAGTGCAGAAAAATTGCTGCACGACAGGGGAATCCTGATAGTTCCTGATTTTGTGGCAAATGCAGGCGGTGTAATAACTGCCTCAGTCGAATATCACGGAGGAACAGAATTGATCGCGCTTGACAGGACAAAAAGCATGGTCCGAAAGAACACAAAGGAACTCCTTGATAAAGTGTATAGCGATAAAACATATCCCCGTGAGACCGCTGTCGGGATCGCAAAACAACGTGTCATGCGAGCTATGAAGTACAGGAAATGAATGTAATGCTATCTTCTATATTTGAACCGGAATCAGTGGCAGTAATAGGCGCATCAAATAATGAGTCTAAATGGGGAGGACGGATACTCAAAAACCTGTTAAGCGGTTTCCAGGGAAAGATATATCCTGTCAATCCAAATGAAAATATTGTCCAGGGCCTTGATTCCTATCCGTCGGTTCTTGATATTCCAGGTACAGTAGAGCTTGGGATAATAATTGTGCCTAACAAATATGTCCATTCAATCGCGGAAGAATGCGGAAAAAAAGGCGTTAAGGGGCTTATTGTAATAAGTGCAGGATTCAGCGAGGCTGGAAATGAAGGTGCTGAACTTGAACTGGTCTCAATCGCACGAAAATACGGCATGCGAATGATAGGGCCTAACACGCTTGGTATTGTCAATGAGCGCGCAAGGCTAAATGCAAGCATTATCGGAAGACTTCCGCACCCCGGATCGATATCTTTTATCACGCAGAGCGGCTCTCTTGGTCTTGCCCTTGCCGAATGGACGATCGCTACTGAACTTGGCCTCAGTAAAGTGATAAGCACCGGCAATAAGGCCGAGACGGATGACGTTGACCTTATCGAATACTTAAGCAGCGACCCTTCAACTGGCGTCGTAGCCATGTATATTGAAGGGATAAAACGCGGAAGAAAGTTCCTTGATACAGCCCGAAACATCAAAAAACCGATCGTGGTTATCAAGACCGGACGGTCAAAACGGGGGGCAAAAGCAGTTTTTTCACATACGGGCTCAATTGCGGGATCTGATGAGGTTTATTCTGCGGCTTTCAGGCAGGCAGGAATATTGCGCGTGGATACGATCGATGAACTTTTTGACGCTGCACTGGCATTCTCATGCCAGCCTCTTCCACCAGGAAATAATGTTGCCATCTTTTCAAATGGCGGCGGAGCATCAATAGTTGCAGCTGATGAATGTGAGAGACAGGGAATAAATATCGCAGACCTGACAGGGGAAACAAAGGAAAAAATAAAAAAAGTCATCCCGGAATTTGCATCTGTTTCAAATCCGATAGATACGGCAGGAACCGTTTCATTCAAGATATATAATGATTCCATCAAAGCGCTTCATGATGATCCGAATGTGGATGCCATTATTGTTATCTATGTCCATACAATGATCTCAAACGCAATGCCTCCTGCTGAAGCAGTGGTTGAGATGAAACAAAAATGCGACAAGGAAATCGGAAAAAAACCCATAATCGCATGCTGGATGGGGGGCATGGGCACTGAGGAAGGGGTGGATCTTTTAAAGAGCGGATGTTTTCCTAATTATCCTGTTCCTGAAAGGGCAGTGAAGGCTCTTTCTGCTCTAATAAAGCACAGGAAATTCCTGGAAACAGTAAAAGTAAAGACAGGTTTTACAGCGCAGTCTGGAGAGGGCTTATGAGAATACTTACGGAATATGAAGCAAAAAAGCTTCTTTCAAAATACGGGATACCTGTTACGAAAGAGAGTATTGCAGAAAGCGCTGTTGAAGCCCTTGCAATCGCTTCACAGATAGGAACTCCGGTTGCCATGAAAATTTCATCGCCTGATATTTCACATAAAAGCGATGTGGGGGGCGTGGAGTTAAATGTGGTTGTGGGAAATGTGAAGACGACCTATAACAAAATAATTTCGCGAATTAATAAAGCAATTCCTGATGCAAGAATTGAAGGGATCCTTGTACAGCAGATGGCGCCTCCCGGTCATGAGATAATTGTAGGTCTGAAGAAGGATGCGCAGTTCGGTCATGCCCTGATGTTCGGTCTTGGCGGGATATTCGTTGAAGTTTATAAGGATGTTTCATTCAGGGTCGTTCCTATAGAACGAAATGAAGCCCTGGATATGATCTCGGAAATAAAGGGATACCCTATATTAAAAGGTATCAGGGGAAGAAAACCTGCTGATATTGAGGCGATAGCTCGTGTTCTTGTTGCAGTTTCCGAGATGGCGCAAAAGGAGAACATTATCGAACTTGATATCAATCCATTGATTGTTGGTGAAACCGGGGCGGTAGCAGTGGATGCAAGAGCGATGATAGATGCCTGAATATCAGGTAGAATATTCTTTTCCCAGCATTTCCCTTGCAATTATCAATCTCATGATATTCTGGGCGCCTTCTGCCCCGACAATATAAGACATGACACCCCTTAAACCTCTCTCAAGTCCTGCTTCTTTAGTGTATCCGTAAGCACCGTGCCACATCATCACTTCCCTGATAATATCAAAAGCCGCAGTTGGAGCCGCAAGTTTTGCTGCTGCTACTGCTTTATTTAATTCCTGGTGGCTAAACCTTTTCTGGTCAAGCATCCAGGCAGCCTTATGGACAAGAAGCCTTGCAGATTCAAGTTTTATGTAATTCTGGGCCAGCTGGAACTGGAGCCCTTCAAATTTGGCAAGAGGTGAGCCGAAAACATTTCGTCCTTTTATATACTCAATGCCAGCCTCCAATGCCTTCTCGGCAGCGCCTATGCATGCTGCAGCTACAAGCGTCCTCGCACAGTTGAACCCTTCCATCGCATAATAGAAACCTTTGTTCCATTCACCGATCAGGTAATGTTCCGGTATTTGTGCATTGTTAATATTTATGATACCATTTGACATTCCTTCCCGTCCCATCTGTTTGAGGGTATTGACAGTAACTCCGGGTTGATCTTTAACCGGAAGATAACAAAAAGATAAACCTTTATGCCCAAGCCCCGGGTCTGTTTTCACGATAGTCACATAGCCTCCCCCATATTTTGCGGCTTCCCGTACCCCGCTTATGTATGTCTTTGTGCCATTCAAAATAAGTTTCCCATTCTTTTTTTCCATCAAAGTGGAAGTGGAAGCAATATCCGAGCCCCCGGTAGCTTCTGTCGAAGCTATCCCCAGGAAAGTGTCTCCTTTTGTAACCCCTGGAAGGATCTCTCTTTTTGCCTGTTCTGTCCCATATTTTTCAAATAAATAACCCCAGCCAGCCTCTACAAGATAATACACAGCGGTAGCCATGCTTATATCAGCCCTGGCTATTTCCTCGGCAGCTATGGCAGCAGTTGTAATATCAGCTCCTGATCCCCCATATTTCTCTGAGATCGTTATTCCAAGAAGACCAAATCCAGCCATTTCTTTAATGACTTCTGGCGATATCTCCCCATTCTCATCTATTCCAGCAGCATGTGGTGCAATTTTTTTTTCGCAGAATTCCCTGACAGATTTCCTGAAAAGCTCCTGTTCTTCTGTAAATGAAAAGTCCATAGTTCCCCATACAATATCTGGATTTCAGAGTATAAAAATGCTTCCTTGTTCGGAGACAGGATTAAATCTTGTTAGTAAATTGAAACGATCCTAAAAATGAATATTACAAAGAATTAATGCATTGTTTCTTAAAAATGTATATTCGTCAAGGACCTCAGGCTGAAGGCGCTTCCGAGGCATCCCGGCATGGGTGCGTGAGGTTGTTATTCTGGCTTTTACTCCCATTATTGGCACGACTTTATATTATTTATATGTTAGTAGCATATAACTATATATAATTTAAAAATCCTATTTATCCTGTGCCAGATAGAACTGTTAGAGAGACCCGAATACTTGCCGAAGATGAGATTATTGACATCTCGGTAACACAAGTACCGGAATCATCTGAAATTCCACATGGTGTAAGATACAGTTTCAATTACCGTGTTGCAACGAGTGAGGGATGGAGGACTTTGATACGTTTCGATAATGCCCATATAATAAAAGGACTCAATAAAAGAGACCATAAACATATGTTTGAAAATGATGTGCAGGAGATAGAATTCAGCACTCCAAAAGAATTAATTAATGAGTTAATGAGATTGATTGAAGATAATCGGAGGAAGATCGATGAAATTAAAAGACGTTGAAATTATAGTTATGAGCGATGAAGATTACGGGGAGCATTTGAACCAATTATTTGAAAGGGTCAAGCACGGTGAGATACATGATCCAGAACCTCACAAGATAGTAGCACGTACAGCAGAGGATATTGGAAAAATTTTGACCCGCGAGCGCCTGCGCCTGCTTCAGATTATCAGGGAAAAGAGGCCGGAATCTATTAGTGAGCTGGCAAGAATGCTAAAGCGCAAAGAATCAAATGTGCATAATGACCTAACTTTCCTGGAAGGTATCGGTCTACTTGAGATTAGGGAAGGTAAGAACCACATCAAGAAAGTGCCTGTTGTTGATTATGATGCACTGCATATTACGGTTCCATTGACGGCGTAATGCCATTTCACGTTTTCAGGTATCCTCCATAGTCAATGTTCATTACACCTGTATTTAAAAACCTGTGGATAATGCAGAGTGAAACTAATCATGAAAATAGAGCATTATTGCATTTACAGAACAGCGTGAGAAATCACATAAACCGCGACTGTCCGAGCACCGGGAAGGCGCAGGACTGTCGCTCAGCCTCCCGCAGTAAGTACGCCGTCCGCCCGCAGGCGGATTCGGGCAGTGCCCCCAATGTCCTTTATTAGAGACATCTTTTGCAATCATATTAGTGTCGTTTAATTGACCTTTATCCAAATTGAGCCAAATTTTTAATTTTTTTTGTTGAGGTACAACATGAATTTTTACATTTTCTTCGTTGTATCCATTTATGCTTTTTATATTTCCTTCAGAGATTTCCTTTAATCGTATAACAATTTCTTCTTTTTGCATCTTCTGCTTCCTTCTGCTTTATCTTAGCTTATATATTTAAAAGATTCGTTAATGTCTTAAGTTCCTTTGATATATTAAAGTCTAAGAGTAACTACAATTTGTAGCTCAGGATAACTACCAACACAATTGTAATGGTCTCCCTATTCCATCTTTACTCATCCACCCGAATATCCACCCCCATAAACCACCATCAAAAGCTAAATATATCATCAATAACAATTGTTTAAAAACAGTTAGTATGCGCCTTATTATTTCTAAAAAAAGAATAATCAGGCATGGAGAGGTAATACATGTCCGGGAACGTTGTGCTGGTAAGCGGGGTAAGAACGGCTGTCGGTAAATTTGGCCATGGATTTGAAGATGTCCCAGCACAGCGATTGGGAGTTATTGTTTTGAAATCTTAAGGAGAGTTATGGTTATTCAAGAGATCGGGATAATTGGCTCAGGAACCATGGGAGGGGGAATAGCCCAGCTGGCGGCTCAGAATGGTTTTACTGTGGTTCTTGAAGATATCAATGAAGAGTATGTCACCGCTGGATTGAAGCAGATACAAGAAAGACTTGAAAAACGTGTTATTGAAGGAAAGATCAGTAGCGTAGATAGGGAAAAAATTCTCTCAAGGATCAGGATAAGTACAGATCTGGAAGATTGTAAAGACTCAGACCTGATAATCGAGGCAGTGACAGAGAATGATGAAATAAAAAAACATGTATTTAATAAATTAGATAAAATATGTCGTGAAGACGTTATTTTCACTTCCAATACCTCTTCAATTTCAATAACAAGGCTTGCCCAGGCAACTGGCAGGCAGGATCGCTTTGCAGGTATGCATTTCATGAATCCCGCATTTATTATGAAATTGGTAGAGGTTGTGCGAGGCTTGCGAACTTCACAGGAGACTATTGATAAAATTTTATCCATTGCTGGAAAAATGGGTAAGGTACCTGTTATTGTCAATGATTCCCCGGGTTTTATCTCAAACCGTTTGCTCATGCCAATGATAAATGAGGCGGTCTATTGTCTTTATGATGGTATTGCATCCATTGAAAGCATTGATACGGTCATGAAGCTTGGAGCCAATCATCCAATGGGGCCGCTTGAACTTGCGGACCTTATCGGACTTGATGTATGCCTTGATGTACTTGAAATTCTTCATAAAGACCTGGGTGAGAAATACATACCATGCCCATTATTGCGAAAAATGGTAGCTGGAGGAAAGCTGGGAAGAAAGAACGGGGAGGGATTTTATGATTACCGGAAATGAAATCATAAAGATAGAGCGGGAAAAAGATATCACTACGATAATATTGAACAGACCGCAAGTCAGGAACATTCTTGATTCAGAGATTTTAATTGAAATGGAAAATAATCTTACTAAAATTGAAAATGATGCAGAGACAAAAGTTATTATCATAACAGGAAAAGATAATTTCTGCGCAGGGGCAAATCTAAAGGAATTAATGGAAAAACATCCTGCAGAAGCTGAAACTTTTTCAAGGCTGGGTCATAAAGTTTTTAACCATATCGAAAATATGGGAAAGCCTGTGATCGCTGCAGTCAATGGATACGCCCTTGGTGGAGGATGCGAACTTGCTATGGCCTGCGATATAAGGATCGCTTCGGAAAACGCAAAATTTGGCCAGCCCGAAGTAGATCTGGGACTTATCCCTGGTTTTGGCGGGACACAAAGGCTGGCGAGGCTTGTCGGGATTGGCAGGGCAAAAGAATTGATATTTACTG
>Ga0172443_1086_pt1 | contig 16056 bp, 19 predicted proteins | sample MayberryNE_Catta_6_FD_114741 | JGI IMG/M metagenome (GOLD analysis project Ga0172443, IMG submission 114741) | reverse complement strand
AACAATACAACACAGGAGCACCTTAACAGGTTATTCCTTGAAGCCAAATGGTTCTATAACTATATTTTATCCCAACACAAAATTTTTGGGATGGATGATAAAGTTCATGAAGTTCCTGTTAAGGTCAAAGACATATTTGAAATTCGTGACTTAAAGTGTCTGTCATCTCAGATGAGGCAAGGTATAATTAGCAGGACACAGGACAATATTCGGGGTTTATCAGAACGAAAAAAGAAGGGCTATAAGATCGGGAAATTGAAGTATAAAAGTGAAGTCCAGTCCATCCCTTTGAAACAGTTTGGTAATACATATAAGATTCTGGATAAAAAGTACATATCAATCCAGGGACTGAAACAGAGACTAAAAGTAATTGGATTGAAGCAAATACCAGAAGGGTCAGACATTGCAAATGCTATTTTGATACACAAGAACGGAAACTACTACTTATCCATAACAACCTATCAGAAAAAGACAAAACAAGTTCGTTCGGCAGAGTCCGTGGGAATAGATTTCGGTCTAAGCAAACAACTAACACTCTCAAATGGTATTGCGATCCAATATTCAATCCCTGTCAGTCCGAAGCTAAGGAAGATTGCACGTACACTCAGTAAGAAAAAACTTCATAGCAGAAATTGGAATAAAACAAGGATCAAGCTCAATAAGGAATATGAAAAAGCAACTAACATCAAACAGGATATTAAGAACAAGGTTGTCAGTCACTTGAAAGCTCAATACGGGATAATATGCTTTCAGGATGAAAATATCAAAGCATGGCAGAGGATATGGGGCAGGAAAATCATGATCACATCAATCGGAGGGATCATTAGCACACTGAAGCAAAAGGTGCATACTCCAATTGAAGTGAACCGGATGTACCCATCAACCAAAACCTGCTCAAAATGCGGGAACATTCAGGACATTGCCCTGGACGAACGTGTTTATGTCTGCAAGAAATGTGGGAATATCATGAACAGAGACCACAATTCAGCCGTAAACATGGAGAACGAAGGATTAAAACAAATAGGTACGGTGCGTACCGAATTAACGCCTGTGGAGATTGAAGCCAATACTTTGATGTTCCTGAGATACTTTAACAGTATCCCATACGTTAAAGCAAGTTCGGTCTATGAATCAGGAAGCTTCACAGCTTCAGCGTGAGGTAGTTCACTTTTGTATAACTATCTCCCAATCCGTCTTATTGATCTGTTTCACGATCAACACTTTATGCCCATCGGCTTCCATTCCTCTTGGTACTTCGGTAACCGCCAGGGGATCATCCACGATTATCTTCAGGATTTTCCCATCTTCCAGATCATGTAATGCCTGTTTTGCATATACAAAATTGTATGGGCACATTTTTCCTTTGAGATTTTCTTCCGAATCAATTTTCAAATCAATTGTGAAAGTCCCGTTAATATATGCCCGCGTCCTCTCTTCCTTCGGGTTCTCAAATACATCGTTGGCAGGGCCGTGTTCCACAAGCTCTCCGAGATAGAGATGAATAACATAATCGGCAAGCCTCATAGCCTGGTGGATATTGTGGGTAACTATCACTATGGTATATTCATTCTTGAGTTTCAGAAGCTGCTGCTCGATATGTTGTGAGGAGACCGGATCGAGAGCTGATGTAGGCTCATCGCACAGGATTATTTCTGGCTCAACTGCAAGACCGCGAGCAAGACACAATCTCTGCTGCTGACCTAAAGATAATTGAGAAGCTGGAGAGTTCAACCTGTCTTTGACTTCATCCCATAGACCAACGAGTTTCAGGTATTTCTCAACAATTGCATCAAGATCGGGCTTTTTCTTTAACCCATGGATTTTCGGCCCGTATGCAATATTCTCATAGATCGACATGGGAAGCGGAATGGGTTTCTGGGCAAGCAAACCCATTTTCTTCCTGATGTTCACGATATCTGTTTTCCTGTCAAAGATATCTTCGTTATCTATCAGGATCCTTCCGGAATAGGTAACTCCATCCGTAAGATCAATAAGCCGGTTCATACATTTAAGCAAGGTAGATTTGCCGCATCCGGAGGGGCCAATAATAGCAGTGATCTGTTTTTTTGGGATTTTAACAGATATGTTCTTTAATGCATGGTTCCCGCTGTAATATGCATTCACGTTATCAATTTCGATATGGGTTTCTGACATTTCATGCACCTATTTTATGATATATTTATTATATTTTCTTGAAAGAAGTCTGGTTGTTATGCTGATAGCTAGAATTACCATCAGGAGTATTACTGCCGATGCGTATGCTTTCTGCTGTACCTGCGGCAGGGGTGTACTGAGCTGGAAAAAGATCGCAAGAGGAAGAGATGCTGTGGCATCAAAAAGAGAAGTGGGTATACGGTCTGTATATCCTGCTGTGAACAGTATGGAAGCTGCGTCCCCTATCCCTCTTCCGAAAGCTATCAACACACCGGTCAGAAGGCCGGGAAGAGCCTGTTTTGAAACAACTCTCATAGTGGTCTCAAGCCTGGTCGCACCGAGTGAGTATGATACTTCTTTAAGTTCCTGTGGAACGGTTTTTATGACCTCTTCCATTGCCCGGGTCATTATGGGAAGTTCAAGCAACGCAAGTACTAATATTCCTGCAAGCAGGGAGGCTCTCATATGAAAATACATCAATACTGTGAACCCGAAAGCTCCATATACAATCGAGGGAGTGCCCCAGAGAATATCAAGGCAGAGACGGGTGAGGTCTGAAAGCCGCGTACCTCCGGAATATTCTTTCTGGAGATAGAACGCAATGCCTATACTCAGGAAAAATGCCAGCGCAGTTCCGCCGACTGCCAGATATGCTGAACCTATGATGGCATTCAGGATGCCTCCTTCCTTCCCAAGATAATAACCCCCCTGTGCTGTCTTTGTGAGCATATCAATATTAAGGGCAGGCAAACCTTTCCAGAGGATCGTTCCAATTACTCCAAGGAGGCTGCCCACCACGATCACAAGCGATAATATCATCAATACGCGAAATACAGACTCTTCAATCCTTCGAAACTCCATCTAAATGACACTCCGTTCAATTTTTATAAGTACCATCCTTGCAATAATATTGAATATCAAGACCACTATCAGGAGAATCAGGGCTGCAAGCAGTATCGCTGAATCATATAAGGGGATGGACATCATCTCACCAAAAGTGTTTGCAATGAGGGCAGGCAACGGATATGCGGGATCAAAAACAGACGTTGGTACTTTTGGTACATTCCCCACGACCATGAGCACGGCCATGGTCTCACCGAAGGCTCTTGAAAAACCAAGAACGATCGCCGCAAATATCCCTGGTCTGGCTTTTCTTAATACCACATGTTTTATTGTCTGCCATTTTGTAGCCCCAAGGGACAGGGAAACCTCCCTCATATCCTGGGAAACACTCCTTAAGACCTCACCTGTGACTGAGATTATTATCGGGAAAACCATAATGGAAAGAACGATCCCTCCTGCAAGGATACCGTATCCTCCTATGGTTTCTACACCAAGGACAGGAGCCAGGGTATTCTTAATAAATGGCACCACTGCAAGCACACCCCACAGACCGTACACAACGGATGGAATACCTGCAAGCAGATCTATCAGCGGCTTCACAGCATTCCTGAGGCTATTACCTGCGTATTCTGAAAGATATATCGAGCTTAGCAAGCTGATGGGCACTGCAATTATCGTTGCAAGCCCTGTTACCCACAATGTTCCCATTATAAATGGAAGGAACCCGAATTTTCCATCTGATGGCCCCCAAACGCTTGAGAACAGGAGATCAGAGATAGGAACTACGGATAATAGGGGACTTGCCCTGGTGTAAAGACCAATGAGCATTAAAAAAAACAGCAAGCAGGCAAACACTGTTGCTGCAAGCATCAGCCTGCTTGAAATATTATCCTTGAGCCTTCTTATATTCATATTGATTTCTGCGTTGTCTTACAATCCAACATAAATAAATGCTACGTACACGATTTTCATGCCGATCACTCGACTTTCTTCAATCCGTCCGTGATTATGTTCTTTGGAAGAACTACATACCCCTGTTCAGGAATGTACTGCTGCCCGTCTGTGAGAGTCCATTTTATGAAATCATTTACGATACCAGTGGGCTTTCCATTAGTTACAAGGTTAAGGTCTCTTGCAGGCGGAGAGGGATACTTATTTGTCCCTATTGCCTCGACTATCTCATCCATCGTCCCGTAGAAGCTTTCATTTTGATCGATTTTTCCATTCTCGTTCAGGTCAAGAGGTATTATTTCGATGCCCTCAACGGGGTTTTTGGTATTCGCATCGTAAGCAAAGCCAATGTTGTTATAACCGATCCCAAGATTGTCCTGCTTGACAGCCTCCGCAAGCCCGGAGTCACCATTTACGCCAACGCCTTTGATGTTTTCCTGTTTGTATTTACCCATGTATAAAGCCCATGACTCTGCAGCGCCAGCCGAATCCGAGCGCGTATATACATTTATTTTATCAGTGACACCAGTTCCTGTTGCCTGTCCCCATGTTTTTATGGTTTCATTGATAAATATCTTCTCAAAGACCTCTCGCTTCAATCCATTCGCTTTGATTTGGGCAAGTACAGGGTTGTTCTTGTTTACTGTTGGTACTACAGCGTCTTTTGTTATTGATATCCAGTATGCATCCTTTTCCTCTTCGGCCGGAGTAATTGCTCTGGAGACCATGCCAATATCCACAAGTCCTCCCAGGGTGTCAGTCATGCCTTTTCCTGCGCCGCCTGCCTGGATATCAAATTTCACTTTTGGATACAGCTTCTGGTATTCTTCACCCCATTTTAGCATCATGGGATAGAGAGCAAAAGCGCCTGAAACGCGTATTGTTCCTTCCGGTTCTTTCACTGCCGTCTGCACTGCGGTTTGGGCGGGCATAACCTGGGTTTCAGTTTTGGGGTTATCTACACATCCGGATAGCAATGCACCTATTAAAACTATAATAAGAATAATAACTATAGATTTTCTGTTCATTAATTTGCCGCCATCAGTAACAGCAAAGACGATTCCTTCTTAGATTCATGTTTGATTCACCTGCTTATGAAATAAGCAACTACAAATAAGCAGGAACATATAAGAATGCACAGAAACCGGCGATAATTGTTGTGATGATTACAGAAATGTAATGATTGCGGCAATATTAGCCGCAATTCTTACAACCTCCGATAAAGGTAAAGCACAGAAAACAACCCCTGTCCTTACTAACTCTTACATTTTTTGCCTTTATGCAAACTTAAAATATACCAGGATCATAACTATAATATATGCACAAAATAGATGCAAGAGGAAAAGTATGCCCGCTGCCATTGTTCTATACCAAGAAACAGATTGATGGGCTAAAGATCGGAGAAGAACTTGAAGTGTTAACCGATGACGTTACTGCAAGAAATGCAATTCCTCAATGGACCAGGGAACATGGGCATGAAGTAATCAGGATCGAGGAGTCCGGCAGCGATTTTAAAGTAACTATAAGGAAACACTGAATTATTTTACTATTTACATTTTTAAAACCAACCAGGACAACTTTGCCTTCAAAAAATCAGGGCAGAAACCGGGTCACGCCAGAATGAGCTTTGCGCCAGCAATTACAAGGACAATTGCAAGCAGGCGGTAGAGGGTTGCATTTACAAAACGCCGGCTGCCCAGACCGGAGCCAATTATTCCGCCCAGTACCGCGGCAATTGCCCAGATATAAACAACATCAGGTAGAAACTTCACACTTGAAAGATGCCCTGCAATGCCCGCTATGGAATTCACAAGGATAAAAGCGGCAGAAACCCCGGCAGTTTGCTTTGTTCTTGCCCAACCCATAAACAGGAGCAAAGGACTCAGGAATATACCGCCTCCAACCCCTACTGCTCCGGATAATAGTCCGACCCCCGCTCCGAAAAGCATAGCCCAGAGAACCGGAACTGGTTTAACTGCATCTGCAGCTTCTGAGTGTCTGTATTGAAAAAGCCGATATGCTGCAAACAAAAGGATCAGGCCAAGGACTTGTTTGTAAACAGAACCCGGAAGAGATAATGCACCCCCGATAAAGGCAAATGGGATAGAACTTACTGCAAAAGGCCAGAAGATCCTCCATGAGAAATAACCCGCCCGATGGAATTGCGCAGCAGCGACGAAAGCAACCAGAATGTTCAGCACGAGAGCTGTTGGCTTCATTATATCAGGAGCAAGACTGAATAATGCCATTGCTGCCAGATACCCCGAAGCTCCGGCATGACCAACTGAAGAGTATAGCAGCCCTGCTGCAAATATCAATATAGCAAGAAAAAATGTATCGTCCATAATCCGGATTATTTTAAGGGCGCAAACTCACGTTCCATTTTATCCAGGATCAAATCCAATGTTTTGTTCATTTCATACACATTTCCGATCTTTGAAAGAATTTCATCCGACGCCTGAATGTATTTTCCATCCACAATATCATCACTGCAATTACGGAGCATGAGATCAATGCTTTTTTTTGAATATTCGAGATGGAACTGCAATCCTATTGCGCACCCTGATTCAAACGCCTGGTTCATGCATCCTTCACTTTGAGCTATTCGTTTTGCCCCCGGTGGTATTTTGAATGTGTCGCCATGCCAGTGAAACGCAGTAAAAGTGCCGGGAAGGCTGTTGAATATCGAAGAATCTCTTGCTTCTCTGGTTAATGAGACTGGAAACCAGCCTATCTCTGTATATTTATTCTTGCTGACCTTTCCCCCAAGGACATCGGCTATCAGCTGGGAGCCAAGGCAGACTCCGAGAAGGATTTTTTTGTTTGCAATGGCCTGCGCTATGAAATTCTTTTCATCCTTGAGCCAGGGATACCTGTCTTCTTCGTATATGTTCATTGAACCCCCCAAAATAACAAGCCAGTCAAAGTCGTTGATATCTGGGAGTTTTTCATTCTTGAAAAGATGTGTTCTTGTGATACTGTGGCCTTTTTTCTTTGCCCATACTTCGATGTTTCCTAAACCTTCAAAGGGTTCGTGTTCAAGGGAATGAATTCTCATGAATATCCCGACCTATTCTATTTCCTCTATGTCATTGATTACTTTATCTTTGCGTCTCATTATTATACCTGTATGTATGCATGATATCTTCCACAGAAATAATGCCTGCTAGCCTGCCGTTTTTGCTGACAAGCACACTTGCGATCCTATTTGCCTTCATGAGTTTTGCAGCTTCATTGAGTTGTGTCCCGGTGGAAATTACCACCGGGTTTGGAAGGAGGATGTGGCTTATTTTGGACATTTCTCTGCCTCTATCACCCAGTTCTGACCTTCGGCTCGCACACGATATTCTTTTTCGGGCATCCCCGCGCACATGCACCGCAGCCTATACAGTTTTCAGGATGCATCACTGACATGACCTTTGCTCCGCACAGGTCATCAGCATTGGGATGATCGATGTATTCGAACACTTTGCGCCCGCATATCTTGAAACATTTTCCACAGCATCCGCAGTCGTTTATATTGCTTCTCACCACAAAGGAGGGAGTCCAGCTCCCGCCTGATGCTGTTATTCCGGTTACGTATTCCATATTTTCACCTCACTGATGAAGCTTGTCGGGGTCATACTTGTGCCCCAGGATCGCGTTGGTCATCTGGTCAAGCAGGTATATCGAACCGTTGTAGCCCATAATGGAATACCTGTAGACGCCAACACGGTCGTACACAGGGAACCCGAAGCGTACAAGTGGGACGCCCTCATCATCTGCGAGGTCCTTGCCCTTGGAGTTGCCAAGTATCAGTTCTGCTCCATGGGTTTTTACAACCTCGTGGAATTCATACAGGTCTGTTCCTTCAAGGATCTGCGTATCTGTCTTGTATTCGCTATTTACAGCCTTTATGTCCAGAGCAAAGTCCTTATGTTTCGTTGCAGTCATGGCAACGGTGAGATTCATCCCTGCTTCAGCACAGAACCTGACGATAGCTGACACAAGATCAGGGTCGCCAAAAATCGCGACTTTTTTCCCATACAGATAGTGGTGAACATCCACAAGGCTGTCTATCAGGCGCCCGCGCTCCCTGATGATCTCTTCCGGGATCATTGCGCCGCTTAGCTTGCAGATATTCTGCACGAACCTGTCCGTGTTGATGACTCCGATGGGTGCAGCATCAAGCACAGAAGGCACGTTGAACTTGTTCTTGAGATACGTAGCCGCAGAACCCGCAGTCCTGCATATCGCTATGGTGCCCAGCGAGTTTGCAGAATCCGCGATGTCGGTAAGACTTGTCCCTCCGTCAGGCAGTGCAGGTTTGTGCCCGCCGGGCAATATAGGAGAATCAAGGGTTTCGGAGATATCGGACAGGAATATGCTTTGCACATTCATTAAGCGCAGCATGTTCTTTATCTCCCTGATGTCGCCCGGATTGATTATTCCCGTGATAATGTTTATTTTATTATTTGGCTCACCCTTTACTGCAAGTGTTTCCACAAGCGTCCTCAGGGCATTATCATATCCTGTAAGATGCGTGCCAACATAGCTTGGAGTGGAGGCAGGGAATATTTTCATCTTATCACCGGGGGTAAGTGCCTTCTTTGATATCAGTTTCACATCGTCGCCTATGGTCTCGCTCATGCACGTAGTACAGATACCAATAGCAGCCGGGTTCAGCCTGGACTTCACGTTCTTTATGGCTTCGGTCAGGTTCTTGGAACCTCCATATACGGCAGCATCCTCGGCAAGCGATGAAACTGCTACTTCGGCTGATTCCCTGAAATGGCGCGCGATATTGTAGCGGGGATACGTGCTGCATCCCTGGGAACCATGCACCAGAGGAACGCAGCCGTGAACTCCCATGTAAGCAAGGATGGCGCCCATGGGCTGGCACATCTTGGGCGGATTAATTGTAACGCTTCGAGTTTTACGAACCGTCTTGATAGGTTCACTCTGTTTGATCAAAGCCATTTACTTCACCTCCAGGGGATGGTTAATGAGCTTCCATACGGGGCTGTTAACCGCAACATCAATATCCTTTGCGAAATTCACGAATCCCTCAAATCCCGCATATGGCCCTTCTTCGTAGGAATGACCATTGATAAAAGGAATGCCAAGCTTATATGTCAGGTATTTCTCCTTCAGGCCTCCGATGAAGAAATCGGGTTTGAGCTTGACAAGGTATTCCTCAATCTCAAGAGCATTCGGGTTGTCTATACAGATATGTCCGGGCTTTGCTTTCTCCATTATTTTCTCATAATCGTCCTTATGACCGAACGTGGTTGCCGTCAGGATCGTTTCGATGCCAAGCTCCCGCATTGGTCCCATCCAGTGCCATGCCCGCGGAGCTCCCTGGTATATGAAGCACTTCTTGCCATCGAGTCTCTTTCTATATTGATCGATCAAAGGCTGGTACTTTGCAAGCTCTTCTGTTATCACTTTTTCTGCATTCTCTTCAAGGTGGAAGAACGTCCCAACATCACGAAGCGCCTGTACTGTCTGCTTCATGCCGAACAGGGACACGTTGATATAAGGGACTCCATACTTGTCCCGGATCATCTTTGCGATATAGGTGGATGATCTCTGGCACTGCACTATATTCAGCTTTGCCCTGTGCATGGGTGGAATATCATTATAAGAGGCGTTGCCTGTAAAAACAGAAAGTACCCTCACACCCATGCGCTCAAACAGGGGCTTGATTATCCAGGCATCTCCATCGATGTTGAATTCACCGACAATGCACATGTCGTAAGGAGTAGACTCTTGCGGTTCTGCTGTTCCCACAACCTTCTCAAACAGTGTTCGGTTGGCTATGTGATGGCCAAGGGACTGGCTCACGCCACGGAAGCCCTCGCAGTGAAATGCTACGACCGGTATCCCGATCTTCTCAGAAGCCTGCTTGCATATAGCTTCGGTGTCGTCGCCTATTAGCCCGACTACGCATGTGGAATAGACAAACACTGCCTTTCCTTCAGGAAACAGTTCATGTGATTCTATTATGGAATTTAATAGCTTTTTTGCTCCCCCGTATATTACACTTTCTTCTGTCAGGTCTGTACTGAAGCAGTACTTCCTGTGCAGCTTTGTATCTGAAAGGTTTCGCCGCGTGCCCCATGTATAGTAAGCGCACCCTATGGGACCATGGACAAGCTGGATAGCATCCTTTACAGGACCTCCAACTACACCCCGACAGCCAGCGAACGTGCAACCGCGCTCGGTCATGTCTCCTGGAACGGTCTGGACATTGCACACGGGCAAGACCATGTTTTCAGGATCATGACACACGATATGCGGCTTACGCTGCGGTATTGGGATGTCGCATTCCGGTAATATTGTTGTCATTTTTTTTCTCCATTTTTATTCAATAAAATCAACCACAGAGGACACAGAGATCACAGAAGGATGTTGTTTATCTCTGTGTCCTCCGTGCGCTCTGTGGTTTTTATTACTTGATCGCCTGTTCTCCGTTTTCTCCTGTTCTTACTCTCACGGCATCTTCCACAGGACACACGAATATTTTGCCATCTCCAATGTGCCCTGTCTGATTCGTTCTGATTATGGTCTCAACCACTTTTGGTACATCCTCATCCTCGACCACTGTTGAAATCATCCGTTTAGGGATAAAGCGCATGCTAACACCAGTATTTTTTTCATCCAGCTCCATTAATGCGGGATCAAGTTCATAATTCCAGCCGGGGAGTCCTTTCTGTTTGCCTCTTCCTTCCACGCTTACCATTGTGATCGCCGGAACACCTATTCCAAGAAGACCCGCTTTTGTCTCCTGCAAATTATGTCTTCGTATTATTGCGATAACTTCCTTCATGATCTCACCTATAATCCGGTTTCTCCTGTCCTCACAGTATAAGCCTCTGAAACGTCGGTCACAAAGATCTTGCCGTCCCCGATATTCCCGGTGCGAGCGCTATTCTGTATAACATTCACTGCTTTTGTCAGTTCGTCATCATTCACAACAAGCATCAGCATCACCTTGGGCAGTTCATCGTAACATACCGTCCCTACCCTGATACCCTTCTGCTTGCCGCGCCCGAATACGTTCATCTTGGTGAGAGAAATAAAACATTCTTTTTCCAGGTGCTCAATAACTTTTTCTTCCTTGTTTGGCCTGATTATTGCACGTATCATCTTCATTTTCTCACCTCTCCACAATACCGAATTCAACCATCATGTCTTCAAGCTCCTGCATTGCCATTGGCTTTGGTATCACGAAATTAGTGTTCTCTATGATGTTCTTTGCAAGAGAACGGTAAACCTCGGCTTGCTTGCATGTGGGGTCAAAATCTATCACAGTTTTCCGGTTGATCTCTGCACGCTGTACCATATTGTCCCGCGGCACGAACTGGATCAAATGAGAACCGATCTTCTTTGAGAATTCGGTGAGCAGTTCCAGCTCGTTGTCCACGTTGCGGGAATTGCATATTATTCCTCCCAGGCGTGCGTCTCCGTTCTCTGCGAATCTCACAATGCCTTTGCAGATGTTGTTTGCAGCATAGAGCGCCATGAGTTCCCCGCTTGCCACGATGTATATCTCTTTGGCATAGCCTTCCCGTATGGGCATGGCAAAGCCCCCGCATACCACATCTCCGAGTACGTCGTAGAAGACGAAATCGAAGTTCTCATTATAAGCTCCAAGTTCTTCAAGCAACTTTATTGCTGTAATTACTCCTCTTCCTGCGCAGCCCACGCCTGGTTCGGGACCTCCTGCCTCGACACACTTTATCCCGCCAAACCCTGTGTGCTGGACAACATCAAGAGTTACACCGGATGGGCCGTTGTCACGCATTGTGTCCAGTACCGTTGCCTGTACTTTTCCCCATAGGAGCATTCTCGTTGAATCTGCCTTGGGGTCGCAGCCTATCTGCATTACGCGCTTTCCTATTGAAGCGAGCGCAGCGGTAAGGTTCTGGGTTGTTGTGGACTTACCGATCCCACCTTTTCCGTATATTGCTATTTGTCTCATTAGTCCTCCTGTAAGGTAAACGACAGCCTACTGGAGATTTAATAATATTTAAAGATATGCAGTATAAAAAAAATTAGGTATATGTTTAATAATTTTTATAAAAAATTCTTCTATTTCTACCAGGTAAACGGCAATTTACTAAACAGTTACCAATATATAAGTATATCCCATGAATTAGAAAATTTTAAATACTATAAACTCTACACTAACTTGCCGCATGCCGTGCATACAAAATATTTGAGGTGATATTCAGTGGACAAAAAATTTAGAAATACAAGATGCGCTGCTTTAATTGCAGCGGTCTTTTTAATATTAGTAATGCCTGCTTTAGCCGAAGAAGCAGGAGGGATCAATGCAGGAGATACCGCATGGGTACTTGTTTCAGCTGCCCTTGTTATGTTAATGACCCCCGCGCTAGGGCTTTTTTATGGCGGGATGGTCAGGAAAAAGAATGTCCTGGCGATCATTATGCAGAGCTTCATAATTCTTGCTCTCATAAGCATCCAGTGGGTGCTTTTCGGATACAGTCTTGCATTTGGCCCTGATACAGGAAGAGGATTGATCGGCGGTCTTGAATGGATCGGACTCAAGGGTGTGGGGGCAGCGCCTAACCCTGATTATGCAGCAACGATACCTGCATCGGTTTTCATGATATTCCAGATGATGTTCGCTGTGATCACACCCGCATTGATAACGGGAGCCTTTGCCGACAGGATGAAATTCAGCACAATGATGGTTTTCGGTGTTCTCTGGGCAACTCTTGTATACGACCCTGTAGCGCACTGGGTATGGGGCATTGGCGGATGGATACGCACTCTTGGTGCCCTTGACTTTGCCGGGGGCACTGTAGTTCATATAACTGCGGGTATTTCAGCATTTGCCGCTGCGATAATAATAGGAAAGCGACTCGGATACGGGAAAGAAAACATGGCGCCGCACAATGTGCCCATGACTATCATCGGGGGCGTTCTTCTGTGGTTTGGCTGGTTCGGTTTCAATGCAGGAAGCGCCCTGGCCGCAAACGGTCTTGCTGCTAGCGCTTTTATTGTAACGAACACAGCGGCAGCGGCTGCAGCTCTTACATGGACATTAGTAAGCTGGATGCATGGAGGAAAACCCAATGCAGTTGGCATCGTAACAGGAGCTGTCGCGGGTCTTGTAGCCATAACCCCGGCTTCGGGTTTTGTAGGGCCAGTTCCCGCTATCATAATCGGCATTGGAGCGGGAATATTCTGTTACTTTGCGATGCATCTGCGTTCCAAGAAAACAAACATAGACGATTCACTTGACGTCATGGCCTGTCATGGTGTAGGTGGCACATGGGGTGCGATAGCTACCGGTATTTTTGCTTCAGTAGCGATTAACTCTGCCGGAGCAGAGGGGCTCATTTACGGAAATCCCGGACTTGTTGTGAAGCAGCTGATAGCGATCGTGGCTGTAATGGCATACTCCCTCATGGGAACCGCAATAATTCTGAAGGTTCTTGACGCGACGATGGGCTTGAGGGTAAAGGATGAGCAGGAAATAGAGGGCCTTGACGTTTCCCAGCATGGTGAGAAGGCATACTTATAAGGAGATGAGAAAAATGCATGAAATTTCAAACTATAATGTAGAGAACATATTGATAAGTGAGCTTTTCAAGTACAGGACAAAATACGGTGAATTGCAGTGCCACAGGCTGTATGTGCCCGGGGGTATGGCAGGAGAACTTTTAATAAAAGTCCCCAATGATGAAAAAGCACTTTCCATAGAAGAAGTTTTCATTTCCAGGAAATTCAGGAATACAGGTCTTGGAAGCAGGCTGCTTTCATTTGCAGAGAAGACCGCCTGTACATTGGGATTTCGATCGGTTGAGTTAAGACCTTTTTCAACCGACCCTTTTGTATCCGACATCAAACTGCGGGAATGGTACCTAAAAAGAGGCTACAAACCCAACGGAGGAAAGATGTTTAAGAAAGTAAATAACGAGAATTTCGGGGTGATATCATGAAAAAGATAGAAGCCATAATAAGGCCGGAGAAGCTCGGTGAAATAAAGACAGCGCTTGCTACTGCAGGATTCATAGGGCTTACGATTTATGAAGTAAAAGGAAGAGGCAGGCAAAAAGGCCTTGTGCTTTCATACAGGACCAGTGAGTACAGGGTTGATATTCTCCCGAAAACAAAACTTGAGCTTGTCGTAAATGATAAGGATGTCGAAAAAGCAGTTGGAATTATATGCGACACCGGAAAAACAGGGAATATAGGTGATGGCAAGATATTCATCCTGCCGGTTGAAGAAGTGATCCGCGTCAGGACGTGCGAAAGAGGAACGGGAGCAATTTGAACGCTTAAGAGATGGATGGTTTGTCCATCCCGTCTCTTTTGACAAAACCTGCCTGTATATTCAGGGCTACCTGCGTGAATATATATATATATATGAACAACTCGATAATGCAGCTTCAGCAAGACGGTCTTTAGCACAGGATGTGAGATGGGATATCCTGGCCAGTAAGAGGTATTAGAGGATATTATGAATGATATGGATGTTTTTGTCAGAAAATCTGCCAATTACAGAATATGGGTAGATGAAAACGGGGTGGGGCACATCCGTATCCTGAAAAGGATCAACTTTAAGACTTTTGTGGCTATTTTTGAAGAGCTTCACGGCGAGATAAAAAAGAAGCTCGCCGGGAACCCCGGGAAAGTCCATATTGTTTGTTACATATCGAAATCTCTCTACGATGAAATGTCCGTCAATGCAAAAGAATTCCTGGGATTCTGCCAATCCTGCATGGGAATCAAGTTCGAGCTTGCGTTGATAGAGATGTGAATCTCAAGTATCGCTCTTACCCATGGAGTTTCCACATCAGTTCCACCCATACTCATTATAAAGGTTCTTCGAGAACGGCAGGTCGATGCTCTTTATTTCACTGATGTCCGAAAGATTATTCATCATGATTTTTCTTGCGGATATCGTATACAGGACATCATCCATGAACAGTGACCTTCTCACAGCTCCCGGTGAGCCCCAGTAATAATTCGGCTCCTCGAAATCATCGAAGTGCGATATCTTACCCTTGAGTTTGAACCCGTCAGGTGTTATGTTGAAGACATAAGCGCCCTGCCACACTTTCTGCATATTATAACCGTACCTGCTGTCGTATTGCTCATTTGCAGTGACTTCTCTTACAGGAATAACAAGCAATTCTTTATTTTTGTCAAAGAGGAATGCCTTATGGTCCCGCAATGCTTCGGAATCTGTTCCAGCTTTTCCTATCTCGTATGTATCGATCTGTTGTGGCTTATTTATATCTGATACATCAAAGAGCGACAACTTCACACCTTTTATCGATACGCCTCCCCACTCATTCTCAGCTGTTTCCTTGCCCACGCCGATTATGTGTTTTTCATCATACGGATGCAGGTAATCCGAGAATCCCGGTATTTTGAGCTGGCCAAGGACTTCCGGCTTGTTTGGATCCAAAAGATCTATCACGAACAGAGGGTCCATTCTCTTGAATGTTACCATGTAGAGCCTGTTGCCCATGAATCGGGTTGAGTATATCCTTTCATCCTGCGCTATCTTTTCCAACTTTCCGGCAATCTTAAGGTCGTTATCCAGGACATACACATTATTATACTGGACATTGCTGTTACTTGTCCAGAACTGTGATGTTGTAGCTACCCTGAAATAATCTCCCGATTCATCCATTGAGAACTGGTTCAGAAGGCTTCCCGGTACTTCGCCTTTTGTCTTATACTCGATAGTGCCCTTATCGATGCCTATTTTCTGGATGAGAGATTTTTCCCTTTCCTGCGCAAGTTTCATTTCATATTCTTCAAGCGCTTTCTGGACATTAGCCTGGTATGTTTGTTTTTCTTTTTCAGTCATCCGGTTAAATGTTTCTTCAAGAATAGATGATATCTTGTCCCACTTTTCATGCAGGTTAAGGTTACTGTTCTTGATCTCATTGATCTTATCCCTGGCATCCTGTGGAAGCAGCGGCAAAACTACCGTATAGAATTGCTCTTGCTTCTGTTCTTCATAATATATCCCAGGCATGTTCTTCCTGTAAGTTATATAGATATTTTTATCCGATACATAGAGGTTGTCGGAATATCCCATCATGAAGGTTTTTGCGTTGATACTATCTGTTTTCT
>Ga0172443_1085_pt1 | contig 16377 bp, 16 predicted proteins | sample MayberryNE_Catta_6_FD_114741 | JGI IMG/M metagenome (GOLD analysis project Ga0172443, IMG submission 114741) | reverse complement strand
CATGTAATCTATGCTCTACGCCATTGAAACATCAGGAATAACAAAGCGCTTTGATGATGTGAATGCAGTAAATAAGATCAGCATCTCTGTAAAACCCGGGGAATTATTCGGGCTGCTCGGTCCGAACGGTGCAGGGAAAACGACATTGATAAGCATGCTTTCAACGATGATAGAACCATCAGGAGGAAGCGCTCTTGTCTGGGGTTATAATGTAATGAAAGATGCTGATGCTGTGCGGCAGAATATCGGTGTGGTTTTCCAGGATACAACTCTTGATGACAGGCTTACAGGCAGGGAGAATCTTGACCTGCACGGCAGGCTCTATGGGCTTGATGGAAAGACGAGGAAAGAGCGCATCAAAGAAGTGCTATCTCTTGTTGAGCTTACCGAAAGGGCTGATGCCATTGTCAAAACTTACTCAGGCGGGATGATGAGGCGCCTTGAGATCGCACGCGGGCTCATGCATCATCCTCATGTCCTGTTCCTTGATGAACCCACGCTCGGGCTTGATCCGCAGACGCGTATGCATATCTGGGACTACATAAAAAAATTAAATAAAGAAGAAGGCGTAACCATATTGCTTACTACGCATTATATGGAAGAAGCTGACAAATTGTGCGACCGGATAGCAATAATCGACAATGGACAGATCGTTGCTCTTGACACTCCGCAGAATCTGAAAAACTCACTCGGTGGAGATGTAATAACACTCGGGCTTGGAAATCCCGGTGATGTCGATAAGTTATGCAATTCTTACCAAAAAGAAGGATGTGCCAATATAATTACCCAGGATCAAAACGAAGTCTTTATTACAGTCAATAATGGTGAACGCCAGATCCCCCATATACTCCTGCTTGCTTCACAGGCCGGAATACCTATAATTTCAGTGAGTCTCAGGAAACCCACACTTGACGATGTATTTATTCACTACACTGGCCGTGCGATAAGGGATAAGGAAGTAAGCGTGATGGAAGAGGTAGGGTACAAAATGAGATCAAGGAGAAAATAATAATGACGTTAGACCGGGCGGCTCAGACCGTTTATACCATGTGGCTGCGCGAGATGATACGATTCTCCCGTTCAAAATCACGTATAATAGGGGCGCTTTCAACACCTCTTTTTTTCCTCGTGATACTTGGCACGGGTTTTAGTTCAGCTTTCCAGGTCAGGGGAGGCGGAACATTCGATAAGAGCTATCTGGCTCCGGGTCTTATCGGGATGTCTGTACTTTTTGCTTCATTGATGGGAGGCGTATCCATTATCTGGGATCGTGAATTCGGTTTCTTGAAGGAAATATTGATCGCCCCTGTAAGCCGCTTTTTTGTCTCATTAGGGAAAGCCATAGGAGGTGTCACGACAGCAATGATACAGGGCATATTGATACTGATCATTGCAAGGCTTATTGGTATCCATTATGTATCATTATGGGGAGTACTGGCAGCTATTGCAGTTATGTTCATTTCAGGCATAGGTTTTATAGGTCTGGGGATCGCGATCGCTTCAAAGATCGAAAGCCATGAAGGTTTCCAGATGGTGATGAGTTTCCTCACAATGCCTCTTGTTTTATTAAGCGGGGCATTTTTCCCGATTTCGAACCTTCCTGCCTGGCTAAAGATCCTTGTATACCTGAATCCCCTGACTTATGGTGTTGAAGCCCTGCGCTATTGCCTTCTTGGCAATTCCATAATTCCTATATGGCAAAGCATCATAGTACTTGTAATATTTTCTATGGCTATGATAGCTCTTGGCGGGAAATTGTTCGGGAAGATGAGGGCCTGATATGATCCTCCTGTCTGGCGGAACAGGTACGCCCAAGCTCCTTCAGGGCATAAGGAGGATCATTCCTGATGAGGATATCACTGTAATCGTGAACACAGCAGAAGACATAATAGTCTCAGGCAGCCTTGTTTCACCTGATGTGGATACGATCCTGTATCTTTTTTCAGGAGCGCTTGATATCTCAAAATGGTGGGGTATCAGGAATGACACTTTTCATACTAATAATGCATTAAAAAAAATGGGTATCAATGAAAAGCTTATGCTTGGGGATGCTGACCGGGCTACGTGTATTTTTCGAGATGTGCTTATGCAAAAAGGGGCTTCTTTAACAGAAGCTACGCTTTCGCTGTCTGTTGCGCTTGGAATAAAAGCAAAGATACTGCCCATGTGTAATGAAAAAGTGGATACGATGATAAAAACACCGGAAGGTGTCCTGCATTTCCAGGATTTCTGGGTCGGTTCCCGTGGAAATCCGGAAGTTCTTGATGTTGACATTACAGGGATTAAAAAAGCCAGGCTTACAAAAGAGGTATCGGATGCCCTGAAAATTGAGGATAATATAATTATCGGACCCAGCAATCCCATAACAAGCATCGGACCAATACTTGCCATAAAAGGGATCAGGGAAATCTTAATGACGAAGAAAGTTATCGCTGTAAGCCCTATAATAGGAAATTCCCCTGTTAGCGGTCCTGCCGGGAAATTGATGAGTGCAAAAGGGTATCCGGTGTCATCAAATGGGGTTGCCCGGTGTTATGGGGATATTCTTGACATTATGGTTATTGATGATAGGGATACTGCAAAAGAACCGGATTTTGGCCTGAAAACAGTGAGATTTGATACAATAATGACATCTGTTGAAAAAAGTGAATTGCTGGCAAGAAATATACTTAAATTATTTCAGGATATTTGATAAATTTTCGTGGATCATTACGGGATATTCGATAACAAAACAAGTCCCCTGTCAGTCAGCCTGTAATTATCTCCCTCAACTTTGAGATAATTTCCTTTAATAAAGAAATCGATCTGGAAATTTAACATGGCTTCATCCACCCCAACTTCTTTTTTCAATTCATTCTTTGTTTTCCCGAATACTCCTATTGTTTTTATCATCTTTCGCCTGACAGGATGTTCAAGCGCCTTTACCATGAGGGCATGGTCATCTACTTTTGCCTCACGCATTGTGGGTTTGCGCTCAAGCATTGCTTCCAGATCATCATCACTTATTTCTGGCGGTATCTGAATCACAATTACTGTATTGTCCTGCAATAATAATAAAACCCTGCCCACAATTGATAACCACAATCCTTATATAACTTTACACTCATTGTAAAATCGGATAGAACTTGAAGAAATTGATATTCGTACTAATTATTCTCTTTGTCCTGCTATCAGGATGTCTGAACGCCAGATCAGGTGATACTGCAGGTAATATTTCAAACGAAAAGATTACCGGGCAGAAACAGATAACGTTACAGGGATTGACCTTCAACACAGAAGTTGGACCAGCACTCCTTTTAGCAAAAACACAGGGAAAGCCGTTATTTGTATATGCAAGGTCGCAATATTGCGGGGCATGCAAACAATTCGAAGCTGAAACCTTCACTAACAAGACTGTTATTGAAAAATTGAACAAGAACTTCATATTGGTCTCTATAGATGTGGATAATCAAAAAACAGAAACCAGAAATTTCAAAATACGCGCTACTCCAACTGAAATATTCCTTGATTCAAATGGAACTGAAATAAAAAAATTACTTGGATACAGGACAAATCAAACGTTCCTTGATGAAATAAATAAAATTGTAAAATAAAGGAGGCATGAAAATGAAGCCTGAAAAGAAAATAAATAATGCACAAAAGAGCAAAAAGATACCGAAAAAGAAAGGAAATAATAATATTATAATAATTGCAGTCGCAGCAATTATTCTCATCGGAGCATTCGTTCTCCTGAGTGGTGGTTCGCAAAAAACAGAACCAACCCAGAAAATGACTCTTAAAGAAGTAAGGGCATTAATCGATAAAGAATACGGAAACAGAGGGGGGGCCGGGACAAACACGCCTCCTGTGAAGGATAATTATCTACCGATACTTTCACCAAAAGCTGCAGGCAAACTTCCGGATTTTGCAGTTACTAACGCGATGACATTAAAAGCGTATAAATACGCGACTGAACACCCGGAAGTACTTGAGCAGATACCATGTTACTGTGGTTGCGGACAGCATGGAAGTGTAACATCCAATGGAGAATCTCACAAGTCTGTTAGAGATTGCTTCGTTTCCAATGATGGGGTTTATGACGACCATGCTTCTTTCTGTGATGTCTGTGTGGGGATAGCAACAAAAACCCAGAGCTACTTCCCAACAGGAATTCCTGTTACAGGATTATCAGCCGTCACGCCCGCCCCATCAATTGATCTGTCAACGCTATCACTGCCAGACAATTTCAAGTCAATCGCAGATGGTTTAAAACTCACACCTGCTGGTGTGAACAGGGCATATTTTGTTAATACCAAAATTCTTGCAGGATCTGCAATGGAAGCCCCGATTCTGCAGGGACAAGTTCAGCAGATTGTCTTCTATGGTAAGAAAATAATAGGTATGTATAGCGCTGATTTCAGCACGGATTCATGGATAGAACTTCATGACCTGGGTTATGACAGCAAAATTGATGCATCTATAAAAGCAAAGATTCAACCGGGAATGAAAAATATTGTTATAACAAGACCGTTAATATACGGACATAGCCAGAATGTAGATAATGCTGCAAAATTGATGAATGACCCGAATAGCATGAACACTTCGTATTCCACCTATAAACCGCTGCTGGATGCTGTGGATTACCAGAATGCTGCATATGCGCTTGTGCTTTCGGAAAAGACCAGTTTTTCGGATATGAATTACATGAGTTTAACCCCTGCCGGAGGTAAAGTAGAACTTGTCAAGGCATTCAGCATAACGGATGCTAAATCCATTCCAGCAGGTCTTGCCAAATATAATCCCGAAACAAAAGGTAATGTTCTTGTGATCAAAATGACGGATGTCCTTTCGACCGTACAGGCCGAAAACGATAATATCGATGCGGTAGCTAAGACATAAAATGTCTGCAGCCCCACCTATATTACTGGTATTCCTTGCTGGAATGGCAACAGTTGCAACGCCATGCGTTCTTCCAATCCTTCCTGCAGTCTTATCGGGTTCTGTGGGAAGCAGGCTTCGCCCTCTTGCGATTGTCACCGGAATGACATTGAGCTTCACCCTGATGGGGCTTCTTGTTTTTACAGTCGCATCATTTAGTTTTTTTACGGATTACCTGCGCTGGTTCTCGATATTTGTAATTATCGGAATGGGTGCGGTGCTGTTTGACGATGATATAAATGAAGTTTATGTGAAGATCTCAAGCTCGGTTTTGAATTATTTCCGTGAACATGTGACTTTTATTGGAAAAATTACCTCAAAAGCCAATCCTGAAGGACTTCTGGGTGGGTTATTCCTGGGAATGTCACTTGGAATACTGTGGATACCATGCGTGGGTCCGATACTGGGTTCGGTGTTCTCTGTGGTAGCTGAAAGTTCAGCAGGTTCGGGAAATATTTCTTATGGCATGATTCTTCTGCTTGCTTATTCCCTGGGTGTTGGCATTCCTATGCTTGTTATAGCATATTCCGGAAAAAGTGTGTCAGGCCGTGTAAAATGGTTTTCAAAGAGAAGCCATTTCTTTAAGAAACTCTCTGGATTGATCCTGATCCTTGTGGGATTGATGATGCTCTTTGGCATAGATAAATATCTAAAGATACTGTTCCTTCCTTATTCAGTCAATATCGATAATGAAATTTCAAGGCTTTACGGACTATATTTCGGTTAATTATGGTAAATAAAAAAGAGACTGGAAAAAACGAAAATCCGGAAAATCACGGGAACAAAGAAAAATATGACCTGCTTGATGTTTATTTTTTCAAGGATCTTGTGAAGAACAGGTTCTTTAAACCAGCAGTCAACTTTTTTCTTTTTATCTTCCTTCTCATAATAATTTATTTTGGTCTTTCCAGTGAACCCGACCTCAGGTTCCACGGGGGGATACCATTCGCCACGACAATGATATGGGATCTATGGCATCCACTGCTTGCCTTTACCATAATAATCGTGGGGAGGCTGTGGTGCTTTGCATGTCCTATCGGGGCAATAGGCGATTGGACGCAGTCTGTTTTCAGCCTTAAAAGGAAATATCCTGAAAAATACCGCAATCTCTGGATAGCAGTAATACTTTTCCTTATAATTTTCGCAGGCGAGCGCCACCTGTTCCAGTTCACGAGAAATCCACCCAATACCGCATATCTTCTTCTGTTCTTTACAGGGCTTGCTGTTGTAATGGGGGCAGTATATGAAAAACGAAGTTTCTGCCGCTATATCTGCCCGATAGGGCTTGTGCTTGGTTTATTCTCAATGCTCTCAGGCATAGAACTTCGATGCAAGTCAAAAAAAACGTGCCAGGATCATGATATAAAGGAATGCATAATAGGCACTGAAGCTGGAAAAGCCTGCCCTGTAGCTGAATTCCCCCAGACAATGGAGAGGAATAACCAGTGTATCATGTGCATGGAATGCGTGAAATCGTGTTCAAAGGGCAATATCCGTATAAGCCCCAGAATTCCGGGAGCAGATATAATTCATTCAAGGAAAAAGCATCTTGACGAGGCTTATCTTATCCACGGGATAATCATTATATTTTTATTCGTTATGGGTATGGAGCGATTGGAATTCAGGAATGTGATAATAAATTTTGTCAAATCGACTCTTCCTGTTGATTCAGTCACTTTCCTTGACCTGTACTGGAGAAATATGTGGGCTGTCATTATTTTCATCCTGATAACACTTGGCGCCTCAGGATTGATGTATCTTTCCACTAAAGCTACTTTCGGAAAAAACGCAAAGCAAAAGTTTATTGAATTATCCTATGCCTTCATCCCTTTGGGCTTGTCTGTCTATCTGGCTGAAAACACTTTTCGTCTTTTGAAAGGATTGTTTTTTGTAGCTGCCAGCATTGGAAGCTTCTTCGGGAGAATATGGGAATTTTCACCGGATTTTGATACGATTAATCGGTTACAGATATTCCTGCTGGTCTCAGGCTTTATCTTTTCCTTATGGGCAGGGTATCTCATCAGCAAACGGGATTCAAAGGATGAAAATGAATTGCAGCAAAGTATGATTGCATTCGGATTTACTGCTGTCGTTTATTTGATAATTGGAGTTAAGATTTTGACATTACCTATAATCTGAATAAGCTTTACACCCGGCGTAAAGTATATGGCCAAACAGGATAGATATAATCAAATTCATTACATGAAAAAAACTAGATAAAAACATATATACTTATATTCGATTCAAAACAATAGGAAAGAACATATGAGAACCAAAAAACTAGTGTCGATAATTGTATTGGTATTAATTTTATTATTTGCATATTTCAGTTATACTACAGCACTTAAAAATTTTACTTTGAGCGATAAGAACGCCAGTTACCTGGGAGGAATAAAATTCCATCGTGCAGCTTCCGGTCTTGAAGAAGGTTTCCAGATCGCACAGCAGGAAAATAAACCTGTTATGATGTATTTCTGGGCTATATGGTGCCAGTATTGTGCCGGGTTCCAGACAAATACACTGGGAAATCCCCAGGTAAAGAAAATCCTTGAGGAAGAATATGTTCTTGTAGCAATGGACCTTGATATCGACAGGGAAGTCGCCCAGCAATATGCGGTGAGTTATCCTCCCTATCTTGTTTTCATGGACCCGAACGGTAATATTCTGCAGAGAGTGCCAGGTTCGGTTGATGCAAATTATTTACTTCCCATTGTTACAAAGATTAGGGATGACGTAAGGAGATAAAACATGATACCATTAGGTGACACATTACTTTATGCAAGTCTTGCAGTTAGCGTTATTGCACTTGTGGGATTAATATCCAGAGAAATAAAAAATATTGAATTGTTAAATAAGCTTGTAACACCCGCAATAATAGCAGGTGCAGGGCTTCTCACGTTTTCATATATTCTCCTTACATATTATTTTGTATACAGTGACTTTGCTTACGATTATGTCTGGCAATACTCAAGTGCGGATCTTCCTCTTATTTATAAAATATCCGGTACATGGGCAGGTCAGCAAGGCACATACCTTCTCTGGGTATGGGTAGTGTACCTTTCTGCTGCATGGCTCGCTTTGACAACAAAGCATGAGACTGCATTAGCAAGAAGGACACAGATAATTACTCTTCTTACAGGCATGTATCTAATAATAATAACACTTGTCCAATCACCCTTCAAACTCATAATTGAGCGCCCTGAAGTCGTTGATATGATCGCAAAAGGAACTCTGCCGCCCGATTTTGTTCCCGAGGTTGGCAATGGCCTTAATGCGCTCCTGGTAAATTTCTGGATGACCGTCCATCCGCCTCTTATGTTCATTGGCTATGCGACAATGACAATACCATTTGCAGCCGCAATTGTTTACCTGTTTACAAAAGAAGATGGCTGGGAAGAACTTGGAAGGCAGTGGGCGCGGTTTACATGGTTGTTCCTGGGAATGGGTATAGCTGTTGGTGGAGTCTGGGCCTACCTTGTACTGGGCTGGGGCGGATTCTGGGCATGGGACCCGGTTGAGACTGCATCCTTTATCCCGTGGTTAACGCTTACGGCTTTTATGCATGCTGCATCCCTTCACAGGAAGAACAAGGCGACATTTTCAATAGCTGCGCCAATACTTGCCGTTGTTTCATTCATACTTGTACTTTATGCAGCAATAGTTGTCAGGAGCGGTATTTTTAATTCAGTCCATGCTTTTGGTGACAGTTCAACAGGTACTTTGCTTTTGGTTTTTATAGGGGTCACAACGCTTGTATCCATCGTGCTGGGAATGAGGCGTTATTTTGAGGAACCGGATAAAGTTGAGGAAGACCGCGGGTTCTGGAACAAGACGAATATCTTCTATGTTACCTTGTTGTTGTTCGTGGTTCTGTCATTTATCTCATTCTGGGGCATTTCCTTCCCTGCGTTCATACAGCTTACGCAGGGACTCAAAGTTGGTGTTGCCTCTGATACAAAGAATTTCTTTAATATCTGGAGTTATCCTTTCACAATAATATTGCTGCTTGCACTGGGATTCTGCTTAAACTATAATGAAAAAGAGAAAGAAGAGCAGAAAAAAACATTGTTCATAGTAATTGGTTTGTCAATAATTACCATGTTCCTTCGAACAGAGAACTTTTATGTGCTGGATCATGCCAGTCCATTCTGGGCAAGGGAGCCGGCTCTTTATAAGATGATAGGTAATATTTCTGTAATATCTATTTTCCCATCCATGATATATGCAACCTGGTCAACGATCGAGCGCCTCAGGACTTACATCAGGATCGAAAGCATAAAACCCAAAATAAAAGGTGTTGGCATAGCGATAGTGCATTTTGGCGTGGTATTTATTTTATTTGGAGCTATCATAAGCTCAAATTTCACTTATACCATCGAAAGTGCCAATATACCTCTCGCTTCAAAAGGGCAATTAGTGGATATCGGGGATGGCTATGGTATAAAAATAATTGATTTTTCAACACACAGTCTTACTGAAACTAAGAATACCCCGTCAGGAGCATTAAGTATATCGGAAATATACGCAAGTCCCGAAAAATATGTCAGTGATAATGTAAAAATCAGCGGAAAAGTCACAAATGTGGCAAATGTTCAGTCTCCTCCTCCTGTTACTTATACGACCTATTTGAAAATAAATGACGGGACATACACAGATGGTCTGTGGGCAGCTACACAGGCAAATGCGCCACTTGAATTTCAGCAAGGATTGGAACTTACTGTGGAAGGCTTTTTGATACCAAATTTCAAGAGTAATTCTACAGGTTCACCCTGTACAGCAGTAACTCCATGCGATCTCATTGTTTTCTCAAGCCCGGAACAGATAACAGAGGGGACAACAGCTTCAGGCAGTTATAATGTCCAGAGCGTCCGGCTTGAAGTTTACCAGGGTAGCAAGAAAATCGGAAGTGGAGTCGCAGAATACCTTCAATCACAGACCGGAAGCGGGACATTCCCGCTTGTTGACAGCAGCATAACAGGAACCGACATATATGTTATATTCCAGGGTCTTGGCGGCGGAATTGTTCCCCTTACTTTGAAAATAATACCTGCTGTGAATTTTGCATGGATTGGCATTGTACTCTTTGCAATAGGAATAATACTGATAATGGCAGTGAGAACAAAATCAAAAGTATGATCCTTTTTGAAAACAGGATTATTACCCGGCAAAATCTGTATTTCACTAAGAAACCATGGTTGCAAGTCGTTACTTTTATATACTCAGGTTATAATGATAAGGTAACGGACTGATATCAAAAATGATTATAGTCAGTGAAGACGAAGATGATAGCGACTCTAATCCGTTTAATTTTTTAGGGCAACCAGTACACGATAGCGTACTTAATGTTAACCATGACTACCGTTATTTAAGAATGGGATATTATGTATCTGCGCATGCTGAAACCTTTGGAGTAGAAGTCACACCGAATTGTACCGAAATAATGGATGCATACAGGAATCCGCTTTTGATGGAAAAAGCGAAAAGACATGGCCTTCGCACCAGTAATTACAGGCTTGTAACATCTCTTAGAAGCGAAATTGACGCCCCGGTAGTAATGTTTGCCGTGAATCCTTTTACCAATAACTCGATGAAAGTGGTATATTCAGGCTCAAAACTTCCTGGAATGATAAAGAGAATGAGTATGGGTGCAAGATTTCCTGTCTCGTTGCATTCTCTTACAGGAGAAGTGGTGGAAATAATACAAATGTTCGGGGAATCAACCAGCGAAGAAACATCAGAATTTACAAAAAAATTCTATGATGTATTCAATATCCCAATTTGCAAATTGGTTGTTCAGATAGACGATGGTGGAGTCGTTCTGAACCATTGCGAACCTGCAACAAAAAAGGAAGTGAAGTGGGATATCGTTCATGATAAAGTGCACGAGATTATCGGTGAAGGAACGACCAAAAGCCGATAAAAATTGATGCTAAAACATGAGAGCAGTATGAAAATATGAAAATAGCATGTTTTGTCGAAGGTTATAATTTTAGTCTTAAATCTGAACGCAGCGCCCTGAATAAATTCAAGTCCACCGCAGAATCGATGGGGCATGCGTTTGAATTTATCTATAAAGACGATATTTCGAAAATCGCGGATTATGATGCCCTTTTCATCAGGGCGACCACTGATCCTGGCAGCTCGGCGTATATCGTTTCAAGACTTGCAGAACAATCAGGATTGAAAGTCATCGATGACCCTCACTCTATCAGGACATGCTCCAACAAAGCAATACTCCATGACCTTTTCCAGAAAAATAATATACCTTCTCCTAAGTCAATTTTGTTTCACGGGGATTATTCAAGGGAAAATCTTGATTTGATTTTCAAGACTCTTGGATTGCCAGTGATAATTAAAACACCATATACGCGTTTTTCATCCCATGTCGAAAAAGCCAGGGATGAAACCGAGTTCATTGAAGTCTCAAAACATTTGCTGGTGAAAGCTAAAGTTCTTGTACTTCAAGAATACATCCAGTCGGATTTTGACTGGCGCGTTGGGATACTCAGGAATGAAGTGCTTTATTTATGCAAGTATTGCATGCCAAAAGGGGGCTGGAAGGTAAAATCAAAGATAGATGGGAAAAATGTGTGGGGAGATACTGTTCCAATATCGAGGGATTCTATTTCACCAGAGTTAAAAGAAATATCCATAACGCTGTCAAAATGTGTGGGCAACGGTCTTTATGGTCTTGATGTGAAAGAAACATGTGATGGATATAAGGTCATCGAGATAAACGATAATCCAAGCATATATGATGGCTATGAGGATACTATTGACAAGGATATTTATGAAAAGATCATAAACGCACTGGTATAACGATTCCAAAATAACGTAACTTATCATAATTTTCTTGTAAGGTGCAGCGCATCATCGCCGTTCGTATAGTAATCGGATAGCTTTTTATCAACAATAAAACCCTTTAACTGGTATAGATTCTGGGCGGCCTGGTTATTGATCCCTACTTCAAGTGTGATTTTATTATATCCTTTTTCTTTTAATATATCAAAGGCAGTATCCATGAGCGACTTTGCGATCCCCTTGCGCCTGTGTTCCGGATGCACATTAAAAGAATATATCCTTGCATTTAAAATACGTTCTCTTAACAGGATTATAATTGACCCGATAATATTACCCTCGATTTCTGCAACCAATACAATCGATCTGGCTTTCTGTAACAGGTATTTTACTTGTCTTCTAGAAAATGTTTCTTCCTTGAAGCATATCTTTTCAAGATTCAAAAGGGCATCAAGATCCTCTTTTGCTGCTAAACGGATATGCGCATTCAAATTCAAGGAACCGTCACGCGTGCCCTCACGCATTCCTGGACCTGTTTTACCACTTCAGGATAATCACCAAAGATGAAACCAAGGTCCACCGTACCCACTACATCAACCACCCCGATGGCAGCAATGCCATAGCCTTCTTTATTTCTGATCGGTACCACAATAACAGGAATTCCGGCATATTTGCCGCTTGTGGGAATTGTACGCGATGTCTTGTTTTCTTTCAGGACTGTTTCGAGTATGGGACCAGAATAATCATTATCAAGGATCTTTCCTTTTTCGATCCTGACCCCTTTTTTATTCAGGCTTCTCATAGTAACCGGAAGCCCCAGAAGTTCATGTATTGCCAGTGCAAAGTGAGCAATATCTTCTGCGCTTGAATCTGCTGATATCTGGATATTAGTATATTTCATGTTACTCCCTCGATTTATAATTGGATCATCTTGCAACAAGGACGCTGCATTGCGCATTTCGTACAACGTTCTCGGCCACGCTTCCCAGAAGTACTCTCTTTAATCCTTTTTTCCCTTCAGAGCCCATTACGATAGTATGGACGTTGAGGCTTTTTGCTACATTAAGGATTGTGTCAGCCGGACTTCCAAGTTTTAATATTTTTTGGACTTCTACACCCATCTTTTTTCCATCTTCGGCCACTTCGTCCAGTACTTTTTCACCGAATTTTATCAATTCCGCCTGTTCAGATGTGGAAGGAACATTCACCACATACAGAGCCGCCATTCGAATGTTATATGATTTTGTGATTTTTAAAGCTGCTATCTCCGCTTTTTTTGCCGACTCGGAACCATCGATCGCCAGAAGAACTTCAACTTTTGTCATATGTTATTTTTAGGTGTTAAACAATATTAAAGCTTACACTACCATAAGGTTTTAATTGCTTCATCGCCTTACTAACCACTCATTATCTTGGAGATTATTTTATGCTAAAAGAAGCCGGGCAATATGATGCTAAATCACTTGAACAGAAAATCCATAAATTATGGGATGAAATTGATGCCTATTCCCGGGTGAGAGAACAAAGGGTAGATGGTAAGAAATTCTTTTTCGTTGACGGCCCGCCTTATACTACCGGGCGCATACACCTTGGAACTGCCTGGAATAAAATTATAAAGGACTCGATACTGCGTTATAAATCCATGAACGGTTTCCATGTTCTTGACCGGGCAGGATGGGACATGCATGGTCTTCCCATAGAAGTAAAAGTCGAAGGAGTTCTTGGATTCAAATCAAAAAAAGATATTGAGAAATACGGTGTCGGGAATTTCGTGGCAAAATGCAAGGAATTCGCTCTTTCACATCGTGATGAAATGACTCTCCAGTTCCAGAACCTGGGTGTCTGGCTCAACTGGAAAGACCCATATATGACACTGCGCGATGAATATATTGAAGCTGCATGGTGGACGCTTAAAAAAGCGCATGAAAAGAACCTTCTTGAAAGGGGTTTAAGGGTCGTAAACTGGTGCCCCAGATGTGAAACGGCCATAGCCGACTCGGAGGTTGAATATTCGGATGTTTCAGATCCCTCTGTCTATATCAAGTTCCCTGTTGCCAATGAGGAGAATACCTTTATAGTAATATGGACAACAACCCCCTGGACTATTCCTGCCAATATCGCTGTGGCGGTCCATCCTTCTTTTGAATACGTAAAAGTAAGAGTTGTCAAGAACGAAAAGGAAGAGATACTGATATTGGCAAAAGAGCTCCTGAAAAATGTCCTGAAACAGGGAAGATACCAGAAATCTGAGATCCTTGAGACTATTCTGGGTGAAGATCTTAAGATCGAATACAAAGCCCCTCTTGGCCACAAAGTGCCCAAACAGAATACGTTCCCTCATAATGTTTATATGGCAGACTTTGTTACTGCTGAAAACACGGGTTGCGTCCACATTGCACCGGGTCACGGTATTGACGACTTTGAACTGGGAATGAAACATAAGCTCCCCATTTTCTGTCCTGTCGGGCCAGATGGAAAATATACTGCGGAAGCAGGCGATTACAAAGGAATGAATGTCAGGGAAGCCAATAAAGTAATTCTTGATGACCTTTCTGAAAAAGATCTCCTGCTGGCAAGCGGAAAGATCTCGCACAGGTATGGTCATTGCTGGAGATGCAAGACCCCGATAATATATCTTGCCACAGAACAGTGGTTCCTGAAGGTCACCGACCTTAAGGAAAAAATGCTTGAGGAAATAAAGAAAGTGAAATGGTACCCTGATTGGGCAGGTTCAGCCCGTTTTGCCGACTGGGTAAAAGGATCCCGCGACTGGTGCATTTCCCGCCAGAGGTACTGGGGCATCCCGATCCCGGTATGGATATGCGATTTTTGCGGCGAGACAGAAGTAATGGGAACAATGGAAGAGTTAAAGAGCAGGTCGGGTGTTAAAAATCTTACAGACCTTCACCGGCCCTATGTAGATAATATCCATATCAAATGCAGTAAATGCGAAAAGAGAATGAGCCGCGTTCCTGATGTGTTCGATGTCTGGTTTGACTCAGCAGTGGCATCATGGGCAACGTTGAATTTCCCGCGCGATGCTCAAACGTATAAGGAATGGTGGCCTGCTGATTTTATCACTGAAGGCCATGACCAGACCCGCGGCTGGTTCTATTCACAGATGGGAGCAAGCATGGTCTCTTTCGGGAAAGCGCCTTATAAGAGCGTCCTGATGCATGGTTTTACCCTGGACACTGAAGGCAAGAAAATGTCAAAGAGTCTTGGCAATGTGGTTTCTCCTGATGATGTTATTAACAAATATGGGGCAGAATCTCTTCGTTTATATGTGCTTTCACAGAATGCGCCATGGGATGACCTGAAATTCATATGGGAAGAAGTCGGGACAGTTAACAGGATGCTTAACATCCTCTGGAATGTGTATCGGTTCCCGCTGCCCTATATGATCCTTGATAATTTCAACCCTGTAGACGTTAAAGAACGTCTTGCCACCCTGCCGCTTCGGGTTGAGGACAAATGGATATTATCAAGAGTACAGAGCCTGATCAAGAAGGTTGAAATTGCAATGTCAGAGTACAATCTTCATAAAGCCACGCGGCCAATATCGGAATTCATTCTTGAAGACCTCTCGCGCTGGTATATCCAGCTCATAAGGCCACGGACATGGACTGAGGCAAATGACCCTGACAAACTGGCAGCGTATTATACTTTATATGAAGTTCTTGTAACATTGACAAAAGTGCTGGCTCCATTCGCGCCCCATATTTCCGAGGAAATGTATGGGAACCTTGTGCGAAATATCCATCCTGATGCGCCTGAAAGCGTTCATATGTGCGATTGGCAGGGGCCAGATGAGAAATTTATTGATATTGAGCTTGAGAAGAGGATGGATATCATCAGGGAAATTGTTGAAGCATCATCGAATGCACGGCAAAAACTCAAACGCAAATTGAGATGGCCTGTTAAAAGAATAGTGGTTGCGCCAAAGAATGAGATCGTAAATGAGGCTGTTTTGAGCCTTGAAACCGTACTGAAGGAACAGACAAATGCCAAGGAGATCGTCTTATTAAAGACTGGTGAAACTTTCGATGAGCTTGGCGTTGAAGTCCTGCCCAATCATGCAGCTCTTGGTCCTGCTTTTAAGAAAGATGCAGGAAAAGTCATTGCCGAATTAAAGACGGCAGACGGCAGGGCAATAAAGAGATCCATTCTGGAAACCGGAAGTTTCGAATTGAAGGCCGGGATCATCACCACAGAAATGGTGACTTTCAAAGACCTGATCCCGCCTGCCATTGCAGCCGCGGGATTCTCAGCAGGCGATGTGTATGTGGACACCGAGCTTACCCGGGAAATTGAATCAGAAGGATACTCACGCGAAGTCATCCGAAGGATCCAGGATATGCGAAAGGAGCTTGACCTTGCAGTAGAAGAAGAGATCAGGGCAGCCGTGGAAATAAAAGATGAGCGGGTTGCAGTACTTGTTCTTGAAATGAAGGATTTCATAGCTGGTGAGGTGCGTGCGAAATCATTGGCGATAGGCCCTGAGGTTGAGGTAGAGGGTGAGCTTGTGAAGGATTGGGATGTAGAGGATGTTAAGATAAGGGTGGGGATAGGGAAGAAATAATTACCAGAACCCAATTAAATTTTTTCTATTCTGCGCAAGATTTATACGTCAAACAACCATACCGTCATGATTCGCTTGGT
>Ga0172443_1084_pt1 | contig 16657 bp, 20 predicted proteins | sample MayberryNE_Catta_6_FD_114741 | JGI IMG/M metagenome (GOLD analysis project Ga0172443, IMG submission 114741) | reverse complement strand
GAAGTTGAAAAATAATAGTTAATTTTTTATTTTTTTAATATTATTTCAAATTGATAAGGGTCTCCTATAATACCTTTCCCCCCAATTAGTTTCACTTCTCCTTGTTTCTTTAATGATTGAATTATTTTATATACATTTGTAAGATTAGCTCCGGCGTCCCTGGCAAGGTTTTTATAAATAAAACGAAAAGCACCTCTTTTTTTCATTTTTTCAATAGAATATAAAATTCTTTGTTTTTCAGTCATTCTAAAGGCTCCATCACTCAACTTTATTTCTTGAATGTATAATCGTAATTATTTAAATTTTTCTTATCTTTTTTTTAATTTGCATACTCATATCACAAAGAATGCATATCTGTGAGCATTTAAAACGATTTATCATTTAAAATAGTTGTGCGCAAGCGCATAAGTTCAATTAAAACCGAATAATTTAAGTAGGTAGTCTCCTATGCAGAATCAAATTCAAAACGAGGCTATTATTTTAGATCACAGAGGAATTAAATGACAAGAGCTGAAATTTTATCTGATATCAAAAGGGCTGAAGATGAAGCCAAAGGTATGGTAATTCAGGCACAAGAAGCCAGAAACCAGAAAATAAATGAAGCGAAATCAGAGGCCAGGGAGATTTTGAAATCTGCGGAAGAAGAAGCATCTAAATATTATATATCCGAGATTGGAAAAGCTAAAGAAGAAAGCAGGAAAGAAAAAGAAAAGCTCATAAAGAAAGGATATCAGGAAGCAGAAGAGATCAAATCAAAAGCCAAGAAGAATATTCCCAAAGCTACAAAATTTATTTCAACTGAATTTGAGAGGGCGGCGAATGCTTAAACCCACTAAAATGACAAAGGTCGTTATAGCAGGCACAAAAGACCAGATAGAGCCAACTATTTCAACATTTCATAAGTTGAATGTACTTCATATTACTGATTTCTCAAAAGAAACTGAAGACTTCAAGATCGGCCGTCCATTAAAAACAGCATCTAAATTCTCAGAGTACCTTCTTTCGCTCCGGGCGATTTCCAACCAGCTGGGACTAAAGGAAAGCGAATCAGGAAAATTAACCAAAGTAGAATTATCTTCGGATACCGATGAAAAGATCACAAAACTCCAGAAAGAGGTTTCATCCCGCTTTGATGAGTTAAGGAATATTGAATCCAGGCTGAAAGAAAAAGAAGATCTTTTAGCTTCGGTTAAACCTTTCTTTGGTCTGCCTCTATCCATGGAATCTTATGCCGGATATGAAACTTTAAAAGTGTATACAGGTTACATAGACATTGACCTGGAATCCAAACTTATCAAAATTCACAGCAATTTTGAATTATTTGTAGGAGAACATGAAAAACGAAAGATCTTTGCGCTCTTTATTCCAAAAGAATTTGAAGGTGAGGTTCAAAAACTCCTCCAGGAAGAACGAACCTATGTTGAATTAAAGGTTCCCCAGTTAAAAGGTAATCCACCGGTGATAGTGGATGAACTCACAAAAGAGATAACTGGCCTTAAAGAGAAATATTCTTTAATAAAAACAGAACTTGAAAATTTAAAAGAAGAATATTCCGAATTCATAATTGCTACTGACGAACATCTTTCAATTGAAACTCAGAAGTCAGAGGCTCCTTTAAAGTTTGCCACAAGTGCGAATGCATTTATCATAGATGGCTGGGTTCCATCTGACAAATTTGATCAAATAGAAGCTGAATTGCAGAAAAATACCGATGGGAAGGTATATTTAACCAGGATCATGGAAGAAATCGATGAAAAAGAAATTCCAATAGAGCTTGAAAATCCTGTTGTTGCTAAGCCTTTTGAACTATTAATTGATACGTTTGCAACTCCAAACTATAGAGAAATAGATCCATCATTAGTTTTATTTATTACATATCCATTGTTTTACGCCCTCATGCTGGGGGATGTAGGATACGGATTGATCGTAACAGCAATTGGCCTGGTAATCAAACAGAAATTCAAAACAGGAGGACTCAATGCATTAGCATTGATATTATTGATTTCAGGAGTGTTCTCAACAATTTTCGGGGTAATCTACGGAGAATTTTTCGGATTCCCCATATTCAATATAGAGTTCAAAGGACATTTTGAAGAAGGCATTCTTGGTATTTTCGGGCCTACGATCGCGGGAATACATTTACCTATACATCGTTTCGAGTCTGTCAAACCATTGCTTTTATTGTGTTTCGCAATAGGTATATTCCACGTTCTCCTGGGATATATTATCGGATTCCGAAATGAGGCTGTCAAGCACGATCTTAAGCATGCGATATATGCAAAGGGAAGCTGGATGATGATATTGATTGGAGGAGTTTTATTAATAGCAAAAGTAATGCCTGCATTGATGTCAAAATCGACCATGCCAACAGGTGACATGATGTTTCTTGCCGGGGCGGGATTAATGCTCATTGGAGTGATCCTGCTGATAAAAGGCGAGGGCTTCATTTCAATACTTGAATTACCCACACTTTTGAGTAATGTATTATCTTACTCAAGGATACTGGCAATTGGTCTGTCTTCTGCTGGAATAGCACTTGCGGTAAATACGATGGCAATGAATCTTTTCATAAGACCGGAAGGTGTTTTATTGGGCGGTGGAATAGTACTTGCGCTGGCAGGTGTAGTAATTTTGTTCATAGGGCATTTAATAAATCTATTATTAGGGATCCTTGGCCCGGGAATCCATTCATTGAGACTTCAGTATGTGGAGTTTTTCACTAAATTTTATGAAGGGGGCGGTACAAAATACCTTCCCTTTGGTCATAAACGAAAATATACGGAGGAATAAAAAATATGGTAGATCCATCAGTGGTAGATCCAGCAATTGTAGCAGCAAATGCAAAAGGAATAATTGCAATTGGAGCAGGAATAGCAGTAGGACTTTGCGGAATTGGAGCCGGTATGGGTGAACAGGCCATTGGAGCCGCAGCAGTAGGTGCAATGGCAGAAGATGAAAAATTCTTCGGTAAAGGTCTTTTAATGACAGTTATACCCGAGTCCATAGCAATTTTCGGACTTGTAGTCGCTTTGATCTTATTGTTCGTATTCTAAAGGAAAAACATGGGACTTGATGCGATAGTTGAGGAAATTAAGGCCAAGGGCAAGGCAGAAGCCTCGAAAATAAACCAGGAGACGTCTTTGGAAGTTTCTAAGATTATTGCAGATGCCCGGGCCAGCGCAGATAAAATAAAAGCTGCCAAAAAAGAAGCTGTCAAAAAAGAAATTGAGAGAATAAAGCAGCAGGAACTGTCAAGTGCCAATCTTGAGGTCAAAAAAGCAAAACTCAATGCCCGCAAGGAAATCCTTGATGAGGTTTATGAGGAGACCAAAGAACTGATCTCAAAACTGCCGGCTGAGAAGAACCAGAAAATCCTGAAATCGATCATTGAAAAAAACCAATCAGGCAACAGTAAAATATATTCAAGAAGTAAAGACAAATCAACAGTTTCAAAAATGACGAAGCTGGAATTTGCCGGTGAAATTGACTGCATCGGCGGCGTTGTTATGGAAAATGCTGACGGAAGCGTAGTTCTGGACTTTAAGTACGATATGATCCTTAAAAATGTCAGTGAACAATCCTTAAAACAGGTTTCCGATATCTTATTTGGGTGAAAAAAGGAATGGGAAAATCACAAGCTGTCAAATATGCGTATATTGTGGCCAGGGTTCGGGCTATGAAAGGTAAACTCATACCGAAGGAGATGTATCCCAAATTCCTTAACATGGATATACCTGAGATCACACGGTTCATCGGGGAATCCGAGTATAAGAACGAGGTTGATGAACTTGGAAAGAAGTATAAGGGTACTGACCTTTTTGAACATGCATTGAACCAGAACCTGGCTTTGACTTACCGCAAATTGATCGAAGTATCCCAGAATGAGGCAAATTATATAATAACGGAATATCTTCGCTACTGGGATATATGGAATATAAAAACCATACTGCGTGGGAAATTCTCAGGAGCAAGCGAAGAGGAGATCCTTGAAGATGTGGTTTCTGCGGGCCAGTTAAGATACAGAGATCTATTGGAGCTCATCAAGATCGCAAGTGTTGAGGGAGTTATTGCAGCTTTATCAAAAACCCCCTATTATCCTGCACTTTCTGGTTACAAAGGAGTTCTGGCCGATATCGAGAACAATCTGGATAAACTATATTATGCTAACCTTATAAAAGCAGGTGAGAGTTCGAAAGACCGGTTCTTCCTGAAATTCCTGAGGACAGAAATAGATTTGAAGAACTTGAAGATCCTCTTCAGGATGAAAAGTGCAGGAATGGAACGCGAGGAAATCCTCAAACTTTTGATCCCTGGTGGTATTGAACTTAAAGAAGCACACCTTGGGAGGCTTGCAGCGCTATCTTTTCCTGAATTTGTGCGTGCTCTTGAAGAATATTCCTACTGGAAAGCAATAGCAGGCGTAATCAATGATCTGACTTCCCTTATCAATATTGAAACACAGCTTGATAAATACGGTCTTGTCAATATTACCAGGATATCATATTATTATCCGCTTTCAATCCTTCCGGTTCTTGATTATATAGTGAGCAAGAAACTTGAAGTTGATAATCTGCGGATCATTGTACGAGGAAAAGAAACAAAACTTCCTGAGGAAATAATAAAAGCCCACCTGGTGATGTAGATGGAAATAGCAGTTGTTGGAAATAGTGATTTTGTTATTGGATTTCGGCTTGCAGGCATCCGGAAAATTTTCGATGCAACTTCAAGTGATATAGAATCAAAGATCCAGAGCGTATTGAATGATAAAACCGTGGCGATTCTTGTTGTTCATGATGATGACCTGAGAATGTTATCCCCACATATGCAACAAACACTTGATGACTCAGTTGAGCCAACAGTGATAGCCATCGGCGGAAAAGGTGAGAGTACAAACCTCAGGGATAAGATAAAACAAGCGGTGGGTGTAGATCTCTGGAAATAATACTAATTAAATTAAAATAGCAGGTGTCACAGATGAAAAATAAAGGTGAAATTTATAGGATATCAGGACCTGTCGTTATTATCACCGGCTTAAATACCAAGATGTATGATGTGGTAAAAGTCGGAAATGAAGGCCTGATGGGTGAGGTAATAGGTATTGAAGGAGATAAATCCACAGTACAGGTTTATGAAGAAACATCGGGAGTAAGACCTGGTGAACCTGTAGAAAATACTGGCATGTCCCTGTCTGTTGAACTTGGACCCGGACTTCTTGAGAGCATATACGATGGTATCCAGCGTCCTCTTCCTGTATTAAAGGAAAAGATGGGCGACTTTATTAAACGTGGTGTTTCTGCGAACGGTCTATCTCGCGAGAAAGAATGGGATTTTGTCCCTACTGTTAAAAAAGGCGATAAAATTAACGGTGGAGATATAATCGGAACAGTCCAGGAAACATTGAATATCGAGCACAGAATCCTTGTCCCGCCCACAATTTCAGGAATAGTAAACACGATAAAGAAAGGAAAATTCAAAGTTGATGAAGTGATCTGTACCCTTGCAGATGGCAAGGAACTCACAATGATGCAGAAATGGCCTGTAAGGAAACCAAGGCCAGTAAGCAAAAAAATGACACCGAGCACACCACTGATCACAGGCCAGAGGATCCTTGATGGTCTCTTCCCTGTTGCAAAAGGCGGGACTGCAGCCATTCCCGGTCCGTTCGGAAGTGGAAAAACAGTTACGCAGCAGCAGCTTGCAAAATGGAGCGATACAGAGATCGTGGTATATATCGGATGCGGCGAACGCGGCAATGAAATGGCGGATGTTCTATATGAATTCCCGGAGATCAAAGATCCAAAAACAGGCAGGCCTTTAATGGAGCGGACTGTTCTTATCGCAAATACGTCCAACATGCCAGTAGCAGCAAGGGAAGCCTCGGTTTATACAGGAATTACGATCGCTGAGTATTACAGGGACATGGGTTATGATGTATCCCTGATGGCTGATTCGACATCCCGATGGGCAGAAGCCATGAGAGAAATATCCTCACGTCTTGAAGAAATGCCAGGTGAAGAAGGATATCCGGCTTATCTTGCAGCAAGACTATCAGAATTCTATGAGCGGGCAGGAAAAGTAAAAGCCCTATCCGGAAAAGAAGGTTCAATTACAGTCATCGGGGCAGTTTCGCCTCCTGGTGGTGACTTCTCAGAGCCGATTACGCAGAATACACTCCGCATCGTCAAAGTGTTCTGGGCTCTTGATGCCAAGCTTGCACAGAGAAGACATTTTCCCTCAATTAACTGGCTTAACAGTTATTCATTATATACCAAAGCTCTTGGGCCATGGTATGATGAACACGTGTCTCCTGATTGGGTAAAACTCAGGAATGACGCAATGGAACTTCTTCAGAAGGAATCGGAACTCCAGGAAATTGTCCAGTTAGTGGGTTCAGATGCGCTTCCTGAAGACCAGCAATTGACCCTTGAGGTTGCAAGAATGATCCGTGAATATTTCCTGCAGCAGAATGCCTACCATGAAGTTGATACGTTCTGCCCGATGGATAAGCAATTCAAACTATTGAAATCCATCATGTCATGGGGCGATAAAGCCCATAATGCACTGGATGGCGGTGCGCCTATTGAAGATATAATGAAATTGAAATCAAAAGACGACCTTGCCAAAGTCAAATATGAGAAAGAATTTGACACCGCGCTTGGCGTGATACTGAAAACCATGGAAGATGAGTTTGCAAAACTAAGAGGTAAGTAACATGACAAAAGAATACAAGACGATCAGCCAGATCTCAGGCCCGCTTATCTTTGTGGAAAAAACAGAACCGGTTGGTTACAATGAACTGGTTAATATCAATCTTCCGGACGGGACCACCAAGAGAGGACAGGTTCTTGATACCTCAGGTGATATCGTTGTGGTACAGGTTTTTGAAGGAACAGGCGGCCTTAACAGGGATTGCGGTGTCAGGTTTACAGGCGAAACGATCAAGCTGCCGGTTTCAAAAGACCTTCTTGGAAGGATCTTATCAGGAGCTGGTGAGCCCTTAGATGGCGGGCCGCGCATCGTTCCAGAGGACAGGCTTGAAATAACAGGCGCAGCTATCAATCCATACGCAAGACTTCCGCCCAAGGATTTCATCCAGACAGGCATATCCACGATCGATGGAATGAATACGCTTGTTCGCGGACAGAAACTTCCGATCTTCTCAGGCTCAGGTCTTCCTCACAATGAGATTGCACTCCAGATCGCGCGACAGGCCAGGGTCAGGGGATCAAATGAACCATTCGCAGTAGTATTTGCTGCAATGGGTATCACCAATGAGGAAGCCCAGTACTTCATGGCTGACTTTGAGCGCACAGGCGCGCTTGAGCGGGCAGTGGTTTTCCTGAATCTTGCAGATGACCCGGCTGTTGAGCGTCTGATCACGCCAAGACTTGCGCTTACTGCGGCTGAATATCTTGCATACGAACATGATATGCATGTACTGGTTATCCTTACAGATATTACGAATTATTGCGAAGCGCTGCGCCAGATGGGTGCTGCGAGAGAAGAAGTTCCGGGAAGAAGAGGTTATCCAGGTTACATGTACACTGATCTTGCCTCATTATACGAACGCGCTGGCGTAGTAAAGGGAAGAAAAGGATCAGTTACCCAGTTCTCTATTTTATCCATGCCTGGTGACGATATCACGCATCCGATCCCTGATCTTTCAGGATATATCACCGAAGGCCAGATAGTCATTTCAAGGGAACTTCACAGGAAAGGAATATATCCGCCTGTAAATGTACTGCCCTCGCTATCAAGACTGATGAACTCCGGAATTGGCGCTACAAGAACAAGGGAAGACCATAAAGCCGTCTCTGACCAGTGTTATGCCGCATATGCTGAAGGTAAGGACTTAAGAGGCTTAGTTGCTATCGTGGGCAAGGATGCCCTTTCTGATAGGGACAAGAAATTCCTTGAATTTGCGGACATGTTCGAAGACAGGTTCGTGCGCCAGGGTGTTGATGAGAACAGGGACATAGAGACAACACTGGGCATAGGCTGGGAACTGCTTGCAGAACTACCTGAAGCACAACTCACAAGAATAGATAACAAGTATATCCAGAAATATCATCCTGCCCATAAGGCAAAGGAAGGAAAGCAAGAGTAGTATGGCCATTAAGGACAATATAAAACCAACACGTTCGGAGCTTATCGAGCTTAAGAAGAAGATCAAGCTCAGCCAGGGCGGTCATAAGCTTCTTAAAATGAAGCGGGATGGCCTGATCCTTGAACTTTTCGAGATACTTGAGAAGGCAAAAGACATTAGAAGTGAAGTTGAGAAGCAATTCACTCTTGCAACACTAAAGCTATCGATCGCCAAATCGGTCGATGGCGTGGTGGTTGTGAAATCCACTGCTTTTGCCCTTAAGGATAATCCGAAACTTGAACTTGAAAGTAAGAACGTAATGGGAGTAGTTGTCCCGAAAATCGAAGCTTCAAGCGTACATAAGAACCTTTCCGAGCATGGTTACGGTATTATCGGCACAAGCTCCCGTATTGATGAAGCAGTTGATTCCTATGAGGTCCTTGTTGAGAAGATAATCCAGGCAGCTGAGATCGAGACCACAATGAAGAAACTGCTTGAGGATATCGAAAAAACAAAGCGCAGGGTAAATGCTCTTGAGTTCAAGGTCATCCCTGAGCTTGGTGAAGCCAAGGATTTCATTGTGCTCAGGCTTGAAGAGATGGAACGTGAGAATACGTTCAGGTTGAAGAGGATCAAAGGGTAAAATTCATCCCATCTTTTTCGCCGCAAGTTCTATCGCTTCGATCAGGCTGTCTTTTGGCATTATAGAAGTAACTGGAATTCGCAATATCTTTTCAACCGTTGTGCTCACAATAGGAGCGCAAACAAGCGCCTTTGCACCATCCCTTTCAGCTTTTACTGCGGCGATAATAGCTTCTTCCATAGAAGTGGCAGAATATTCCCTGATCGTAAGGAGCCTTCCGGCTACTTTCAATTTTTTCTCAGTGATATAATCAAGGACAGGGCGGGCGGCGATAACGGCGATAAACTCAATTTTTTCAGTCCCTTCAATTTTTCGAAGCACTGAGACGATCTGCCTTAAGGTCTTAATGTTAGGTTCGCGCTGGCCTGATAATAATTTGTATATTGTACTTGCAGGGATACCTGATTTTTCGCTGAAATCCGCTGCTGTCAAATGAAGTTCATCCTTAATTATTCTATGGAATTCCTTGATGAAGATTTCATCAGATTCCATTGCTGCACGTATCAGATCTTCTGAGGTCATTACAATATAAATGTATATTGTGATTATTAATACGTTTGGGTGAATTGGAACTTACATTTGCCCAGAAACTTTCCAAACAATTCAGTAAGTAAGTATTTTATACCATTGATACATCAAGAACGCAAAAAAAGGACATGATTTATTATGACTATTGAAAAAGGCGATTTTATAAGAGTTTCATATTCAGGAAAAACGGATGAAGGCCGCGTTTTTGACACGACCGAAGAAGATGTTGCAAAAGCAAACAGCATTTATAATGAAAAGGGGAAATACGGCGGAGATGTCGTCATAGTAGGTGCAAAGCATACAATTGCAGGATTGGACGAGGATTTTGTGGGAAAAGAAGTTGGATACACCGGCAGCGTAACGATCCCTCCAGAGAAAGCTTTCGGCCACAGGAATCCTGAACTTATAGAAAGCATACCAAATACAAAGTTCACCCAGAGGGTCCAGGTTGGAATGCCTGTAGAGGTAGATGGCCGCCCGGGAGTTGTAATAAGAGCAATCGGCAGGATGGTGCAGGTTGACTTTAACAGGTTCCTTGCAGGGCAGACCGTGACATACGACTATGAAATAAAAGAGAAAATTGAAGATGACGAGGGCAAGGTAAAAGGTCTCATCGGGTTATATGTCGGAAAAGATCTGCCTCTCCAGTTAAATGATGGCACGGCAACAGTTGAGATCGAACCTGAAATGACATATAACCAGAGATGGCTCATGTCCAAAAGGCAGATCGCACGTGAAGTGATCGATAACACCGGAATCAAGGAAATAATTTACATTGAGAAATATAACAAGGAAGTATTAGAGCCAGTGGTTAGAGATCCAGAGCTGGAAGTTACTGAATAATTATCCTGGAACAAGAGCTGGTTTAACAACTTCCCACAAAATCAATAATACGATTGCGATTTCAAGCAATATATTCAATTGCTCTGAGGAAAGCTCCCTTGCGGTAATATAAAGGTCTTGCAGCGAATCGATCTTATGCTGCACGACTTTTTCAAAGTCCCCCACTTTAAGGGTATTTAGCATCTTCTGGTAGGCTGACTGGTAGTACCAGTCCTGCGTAATTTTCTGGGGATTCATGAGGTCTTCTATATCATCAAGGATAACAAGCCCGATCTCACTTACTTTCAACAGGGATTTTTCAAGCTTTCTTGGAACCTGTGTAAGGAAATAATACCTTGAAGTGCTAAGTTTTTTTATAGCATCAAAAGCATTTGTGATCTCAGCGTCGATTTTCTGGTCATAGAGCTGGAACAACAGGAGAAGTGAGATGGAAAGTTCAAGTAGTTCGCGAAGGTCCTTTATATAATCCTCGCATCCCAATATAAATCCCCCTTCTGTAGAAGCAAGAAAAAGATCTTCATCGTAATATGACAGGTCATTTGAAAGTTTTTCAGTGATCTCTTTGCTGTGAAGCCGACGGATGGATGTCTCGCCCGAAAGGAAACGCGTTATTATCTCACCATAGTGTTCTTTCAGATCTTTCGGGTCAAGCTTCGGAGTGAAATCCTTGAGTCTTAGAAGTGTATATTTTTTAAAATGGGGGTAATATTCAATAGTCATATCAGGATTAAGCTTTTTACGCATCTCTTTTATTTTTTTAATGGCAAAAGACTGAAAATCAAGCCCTTCCACGATTATCGTATTTGAATGGAGAGCTACCAGGATATCATTGAACAATATCCTGTCCCTGATCTCTATTTCAGTACGAAGGATCGAAGCGCCTGCTATAAAAGCATCTGCATATACATTTGTGCTGCATGTTATTTTTTCACTGCCTGCCACTATTACGGTAACACATTCGGATTGTTCCACTTCTATGGGTTTATTCCATTTTTCTGCAATTACTTCGGAACCTATGAATCTCCTCAATTGGGTCTTATCCAATTCTCCCCCATGCCCGAAAGCCACAAGAATTGTGAGTTTGCCATTTAAAATGGTCAAATCGCCTGCTACATCCATATATATGAATAATGTGTTTGAAAAGTATATATAGATATTATACTGAAATTATAATGATATTATAAATACGATATTAAGGATGTCCCGGTCATCTCTTTGGGTTTTTCAATTCCCAGGACTTCAAGAAGTGTCGGGGCTATATCTGCAAGTATCCCATCCCTTAGCTTGACCCCGGCGTCACAAAAAAGGAAAGGCACAGGGTCGCAGGTATGTGCTGTGTGTATCCCGCCTGTTTCATCAAGCATCTGCTCGGCATTTCCATGATCTGCCGTCAATATCAATAGTCCGCCTGCAAAGCTTACTGCTTCGAACACCTTTCCAACGCATTTATCCACAGCCTCAGTGGCTTTCACAGCGGCTTCAAATATCCCGGTATGCCCGACCATGTCAAGATTTGCATAATTCAGGATAATTATATCAAACTTGCCTGATGATACCGCTTTAACAACTTCATCGGTTACAGGATAAGCGCTCATTTCAGGTTGATGGTCATAGGTAGCTACTTTCGGGGAGGGCACTAATGTCCGTTCCTCACCAACAACAGGCGTCTCCCTCCCGCCATTGAAGAAAAATGTGACATGGGCATATTTTTCAGTTTCTGCTATGCGAAGCTGTTTTAAATTGTGATGGGAGAGGATATCTGCAAAAATATTTTTAAGGGAATCGGGAGGAAATGCTACCGGAACTTTAAATGTTTCATCATATTGCGTCAGGCACACAAAATGTGTATGCGGAAAAATTTTTCGTTTAAAGCCATTGAAATCATCATCAATAAATGCCCGGGTTATTTCGCGGGCGCGGTCAGAGCGGAAATTAAAGAAAATCACCGAATCCTTATTCGAAATTACAGAAACGGGTTCATTATTTTTCAAAATTATAGTAGGGGTGACAAACTCATCATTCTCACCGCGCTCGTAGGCTTTCTCAACGGCCTGGCGGGCTGATCGCGCCGTCTCGCCTATTCCAGTCATCGCATCGTATGCTTTTTCAACCCTGTCCCATCTTTTGTCCCTGTCCATGGCAAAATACCTGCCAGATATTGTTGCAAATTCTCCTCCCAGTTCTTTCATCCTTTTTTCCGCATCTGCAATATAAGAAAGGGCGCTCTTTGGGGGCACATCCCTGCCGTCAAGGAATGCATGGATGAAAATATTCCGAATACCATGTTTTTTTGCAAGCTTTAGAAGAGCATAAAGGTGAGTGTTGTGGCTGTGTACTCCGCCATCTGAAAGCAATCCTAAAAGATGCAACGATGAATTTTTAGTTTTAACGTTCTCGATAGCATCGATAAGCGTTCTATTATTGAAAAAATCCCCCTCCTTAATCGATTTTGTAATCCTTGTCAAGTCCTGGTAAACGATCCTTCCCGCCCCTATATTGAGATGCCCCACCTCGGAATTTCCCATCTGGCCCTCGGGAAGTCCGACTGACATGCCTGATGCTTGAAGGGTTGAATGAGGATAGGTTGAAAAAAGCCGGTCAATGTTAGGCTTTTTTGCGGCTGCAATGGCATTTCCTTCTTTTTTCTCGCTAAGTCCAAAGCCATCCAGGATCATCAGAAAGACGGGTCTTTTTTTGATAATGATGGTTAATGATTCGTTTGCCATTTTGCGTGTCTTCTCCTTGTCTTTTTCAAGAAATATATTTCAATATCGTGTTGACAAACCTGAATATCCCTGAAATTGTTTGAGAATGATTCAAATCCCTGCATTTTGATTTCTTCAATAAGCCTTAGATTCTCTTCGATGAGATCTATCATGGCATTTATGACCTCATTACTGATCATATGCCAACCCTTGCTCGCCTGGCAGCATCGTACTTTTCAAGGTGGGGTTTGAAATCATAATAAAGGTCTAAAGAGGATGTTTCAAATTCAATTCTTTTTTTCTCATCTTTTGAGAACAGAAGCTTTCCGAATCTTAAGACCTGACTTCGAAATCTCAGGGTTGAACCATTGAGAATCCTTACGTCAACGGTTTTTTTTCCAGGTAATGCTCTCTCAATTTTAATTGCAAGCCTTGAAGGATATAATGGATCTTTTTCAATCAGGCTCTCATCAATTAGATAAATAGCAATATCAATGTCACTGTTTTCATTTTGTATGCCTTTTGCATAAGAGCCGAAAAGGAAAGAAAAGAGGACTTCAGGTTCTTTTTCAAGTACTTTTATGATTGTTTCCACGTAATATAAATGTGCAGAGGGTTTAATAAACTCTTTGAATCGAATAATTAAGCAATTTTATTACCAAAACGATTAAGTAATATCAAAAGAAAAGTATTACTAATATGAAATCAAAACAAAGAATAGTGGGTATTACATCAAAAGGCCAGGCAACAATTCCTGTTGAAATGAGACGGCGGCATAAACTCGAAAAACGGGCGCTCATCGTGGATACCGATAAAGGACTGTTGATTCTTCCAGTTCCAAGACCAGAGGATGAAAAAGGAAGCCTGAAGGCACTTTTTGATAAAAAAGCCCACGAACTTTTAAGTAATGCCCGAAAAGTGGATAAGCTCCGGGAAAAAGCACTGGAGGAGCTTTGAAATACGTTTTTGATACCGAAGTATTGTTGAAATTTTATCTTGATGAAGACGGGGCGCAAAAAGTACTGGAATTATTTAAGAGCGTTCAGGATAAAAAGGTAAAGGGCTATATCAGCGTAATCAATTTAACTGAATTCTATTATATTCTTTATCGCAAAAGTCCTGAGATCGCAAAACAAAAAGTGGATAATCTTCTTTCTTTTGGATTGATACCATCTGAAATAAAAGATGATGATCTCTGGAGAGAAGCAGGAAAACTTAAGGCGACCCACAATATTCCGCTTGCGGATGCATTTGCTGCTGCGACTGCAAATCATCTGAAAGCCACCCTTGTTGCAGGGAAGGATGCTGATTTTGAAGGGGTCGATGTTGAGATGATAAGGGTATGAGGAACTACAATAGCTTAAGTATACGTTATAATAAAATGTAACTTAAGTGAGGGATTAACATGAACAAATAAATTCCAGAAAGAATATTGATAAACTCAAGGAATTAAGAGGTTCTGTGAGTTTAGAGGACTTCTGCATGGTCACCATTTCCCTGACCTGATTATCGAAATAAGAAGTCCTACTCCCAAAAATCCCGCAATAAAGAACCCGATTATACCAAGAAGAGGCACACCGAACAGGCTCGGTGACATCCTGGTCTGGATAATAAGTGAAGAACCCACGATCAATGCAGCAATTATCATACTGAAAGACAATCTGTTGCTCATAATATCCAATTCCTCGACAAGACCATCGAGCCCCACGTGTTCCAGTTCAAATTTGAGTGTCCCTTTTTCAGCTTTTGAAAGTAAATGATTAAACTTTCTTGGGAAATTTTTCATAAGGTTAACAAAATCTATTACTGTTTTTTTAGCGCTCTTTAATATGTGTGAAGCTTTTGTGCGCTCTTCAAGCATTTTCTGGACATAAGGTCGGGTCATTTCTCCAAAATTATGATCAGGGTCAAGCTTTCGGCTTATCTCATCCCTTATGATAAGTGTTTTTGACAAAAGCATTAAATTCGTCGGGATCCTGCCTTTTGTTCGTGAAAAAATATCGATTAAATCACGAAGGAACGCAGTCGGATCAATGAATTTGCTTGATAGGCTGTAATACTTGTTTAAAAGTTCTTCAAGTTTAGTCCGAAGCACAAGGCTTTCGCTTCCTGAATCGCTAATAAGTCCCAGTTCAGATAAAGCTTCAATAAGAAAATCCATATCATCCAATTGTACCGCTATTATGAGATTTGTGAGACTCTCGCGAAGCACGGGGTCAATATGTCCTGCCATCCCGAAATCAAGAAAGATAATTTTCCCTTCACGCGAAACAAGAATATTTCCCGGATGCGGGTCAGCATGATAAAAACCATCTTCAAATATCATTTTCAAATATGCATTTGCAAGTTCTGTTGATATTTTTTTCTTATCAAGTCCAGCCGCCTCAATTTTATCGATATCCGTAATTTTTATTCCTTCTGAAAATTCCTGGCAAAGAACATGCTTTGTGGAATATTCCCAGTACATTTTAGGGATCTTGACGGTCTCACTTTCCTGGAAATTGGAGTAAAACCTATCCGCATTCTGAGCCTCATGGGTATAGTCGATCTCATGCCTTATGATCCGGGAAAATTCATCTATAAAACCCACAGGATTAAAAAATTTACTTTCCTTAATATGCTTTTCCGCAAATTTTGCCATACTGGTAAGGATTACAAGGTCGGTCTCAATAATATCCTCGATCCCGGGTCTCATGACTTTAACTGCCACTTCTTCGCCCTGGTATAATGTGGCACGATAGACCTGTCCTATTGAAGCTGAAGCTATCTGTTCCCGATCAAATGTCCGGAAAATATCCTCGATATTTTCTTCGAATTCCCTCTCGATAACCTTTTTTGCTTCCAAAAATTCAAATGGTGGAACGCGGTCCTGGAGCTTTTCGAGTTCCTTTATGTATGCTTCCGGGACAAGGTCATGCCTTGTACTTACTACCTGCCCGAATTTAATAAAAGTAGGCCCCAGTTCTTCCAATGTCAGGCGAAGCCTTTGCGCTTCCGAAAGAATGAGCATTTCTTCCTTGAGAGGCTTGGGCCTGAAAAATCTCTCTCGCAAAGACCTGAATGGACGAAGCCCAAACCTGTCTACAAGGTATCCGAAACCATGCTTGATCATTACGTCGACGATTTGCCTGTATCGTCTCACGTAAACGTATTGTTTATCCAGCAGGTTCACGATCTAATTCCTGGAGTAATCTAATTTTCCTGTTTTTTTGCCATTGCCTCGATTGTCTTTTCAAGCTTCTCTATCTTTTTCTCAAGAGCAGTGATATCACTTTTCATCACTACGCCGCTTTTTTTAAAGGTTTCCTTTATTTTCTCATTGATCTTTTCTTCAAGTTCTTCCATCTGTTTTTCCTTTTCTGAAAGAACTTCCTTTACGAATTTTTTCCCTTCTTCCCTGCTGATCTCCCCTTTTTTTATCATTTCCTGTGAAAATTCCTCGATCTTTTCCTGTGTAAGTGATATCACACCTATCCCGAACAATCCCATTTTCTTGAACATCTCTGACATCTCGGACATTTCAGTCATTGTACCTCCAATTTTTATATACTTCAGGCGCAAGATTTATTATAACGCCCCAATATGAAATTGGTTTATTAAGTGATAATCTTTTTGATAAAGGAGTTGAAATGAAATTAATTTTTAGCGGCATAGTGATTCCCATATCCACTATAGACTGGTACGGCAGGTCTGTATCTGTGATTTTTTTTAACGGATGTAATTTTAAATGTTTATATTGTTCCAACAATAATTTCATAAAAGTTGCAAATCAGCGCATAGAGCCCCTGTATAAAGGAGGGAGCGTTATGGAAATAGAAGAAATAGAAAAAATGATCCTTGATGCAAAATCCT
>Ga0172443_1083_pt1 | contig 16667 bp, 15 predicted proteins | sample MayberryNE_Catta_6_FD_114741 | JGI IMG/M metagenome (GOLD analysis project Ga0172443, IMG submission 114741) | reverse complement strand
CAAGCTTTCCATAATCTTCAACAAAAGCACTCCCATGCCCAAGAGTGCATCCAGTTGCAGCCTGCATGGCATCTGAAAGGCATCGAGTTGTTTCGGATATCCCGATAAGATACTTATCTCCCTTTTTAGAGTTCATTCGTGAAAGTGCAATCTCACTCATTCTTAATCCGAGAGCTATGCCAGGCGCCAGATGGCCGTGAAGCTCTATTGCAAGATTTACGATTTTTTTATCCATGTATCTCCTGTTTTATATAATCGTGGTTGTTGAATTTCCAGTAGTATGAAAGTATTATGCCTGCGAGGAATCCAAAAACCATGTTAAAGGTAAAAGAAGTGCCTGCTACAAGCAGCATTACTACCACTTCTTTGTGTGCGGTCATACCTTTTATGTGAGTTGCAAGCTCCAATCCCCCAAAGATTATCATTGTTCCCGGTATGCTAACAGGGTAGGATCTGGAAAGCAGCAGCATCGAACCTCCGAAGAACAGTCCAAGTAGTAATTTGACAATGCCCAGAAATACAACAGAACCCCCGGTGTGCGCCCCGAATCTATGCTGGGCAGCAAGCCCGCCGGCACCATGGCACATGGGCATAGCACCGAATGGCATTGTAAGAAGGTTCATCAGACCCATATTGAATCCGATCTTATCTATGTTTGCCCTTTTCACCTGTTCCGGATAATAATCTTTTATAAGCGCCGCTGTAGCGATCAGAGAATTGAGGATTCTAAGAGGAAGCTGTGGGATTACCATCAGATACGATGCTGATAAAAAAGAACCAATATCAGGAATAAACATCATAGGAAAATAAAGATCCACAGATTGAGAAGTATAAATCCTGCCGCCGCTGCAAGTAATGCAGTAAGATAGCTATCATACCCTGAAACATTTCCAGTGGAAATTACACAATTGGGCACGTAATTATTTATTTTTGAAATTACTTTTGTCATGGATAAAACAAGCATAATTAATCCCATCAAAAAACCGGCAGCTATTATTGTTGCAGAAGGCAATTTATTAGAGATCGCGATGATTCCGATAGCTTTCATGGGCTGAATCGCCATTGGAAGTCCGAATACAAAACCGTTGAATATATTAAAAATTCCACTATTATTATTTGATAATGCTTCCATAGAGTTTTTTATTCCTCATTCTCCTAAGTGAATAGATTGACTTCAACTAATTCGCCTTTCTTTATATTCCTGTCTGTCATAAAATATCCGTCCACAATGGTAGAGCGGGGAGAAGCTGAGATGATTGCAGTTTCGTACTCCTTCTCAAACAGATTCATACTTGAATTCTTGTACCCCATGGTATTTGCCGCATTTTGTGCGATTTTCACGAACAGGATGTAATTAAAACCTTTTTCCTGCAGCTCTACATCCTCATTTATCGTGAGCCTGCGCGTTGCTCTGGGAATATCTGTGAAATAACTGCGAACCACCATTTCAAGGGCTGTGAATGCTCCAGTGGGTTTACCTGGGAGACCAAAAACAGGCGTATCGTTGATTATTCCAACAGCAATGGGTTTTCCGGGACGGATCGCAACCCTGTGGAATACAGTCTTACCTGTTTCTGCAATGATATCTGCAACATAATCGCGCTCACCCACTGATACGCCACCTGTAGTGAAAACAACATCATTCTTCTCCGTAGCTTTCAGCAGCATGTTCTTTGTTTTATCATAGTCATCAGGCACAGTGCCAATAAACATGGATTCGCAGCCCAGCTCCTTCATGAAGCCCTGTATTAACACCGCATTTGTATTTTTTATCATTCCATTATGGATCTCAGTACCCGTAGAGATTATTCCTGTTCTAATTTTTCTGAATACCGGAATTTTTTCAATTCCAAGGCTGTATAAAAGCGCAGCGCTCTGGGGCATTATTCGGTGATTTTTCTCAAATATCTTATCTCCCTTCCTGTAATCCGAACCAGCACGGAACACATTTTCCCATTTTTTTAAGATTTTGCCGAAAAGGTGATCTTTTTTAACCTCTGCATCTTCCATCTTTAATACAGCATCCACGCCCTGCGGGAGTAATGCACCTGTCGCTATTGCCATTGCTTCACCGCCATTAAACTTTGCCATGCAATCACCCGCATATACACTGCCTGACATTTTCAGGGGATACTTATCTTCACAACGAACAGCAAACCCATCCATTGCAGCTATATCGAATTCGGGAGACATTGAATCTGCAAAAATAGTTTCACTGAGTTCTCTGCCTATGGAATCATAAAGATCGACCTGTTCAGATTCTCGCCTGAAGTAATATTTGTTCTTTAACTCGTTTATTTTTTCAAGCGCTTCTTTAAGTGATATTGGCGATTTCATATTTTGCACATAATCTGTTTGAGGTTATTTTTATAATATGGCTCTCTTCCTTTAGCTGCGTCTTTAATCATTTCTCTTATTTCATCAGGAGTTGCTTCATCCTTGATTTCTATCAGGTTATTATTTCTTATAAGGCAAGATTTCAACTTTCCAGTGGAAGTTAAACGAAGTCTATTGCAGTTTGCGCAAAAACTGGAATTATCTATCGACCTAACCAGTTCGACTTCAACCCCGTCTATAATATATTTTTTTCTCCGATGCATCTGGCGCTCATTAATATAAGCAGCTCTTGATTCAAGCATTTTTCTATACTATTAATATCAACCATATACTGGCTTACATTTTTGAAATTCATCAGTTATCTATTGCCGCATCAATGCCGTCAAGTACTTTAGAGAGCGCATGTGGAGAACCTGTTATTTTTCCATAATTTTCTTTATTCAGAGAGGGAAGACTTATATTCACTCGATCAAGACCACTTTCTGCAAGTGATGAGGCACGCTTTGAAAGTAACACACCGTTAGTGGTTGCTGATATATCTTTTAAATCCGGTAGCGCTCTTATTATCTCCTCAAAATCATTTCTCATCAATGGCTCTCCCCCTGAGAATTTTACTTTCTTAACTCCAAATTCAGTTGCCGCCGTTACAATTTTAACAATAGTGTCAAGAGAGATCTCTCGTTCAGGATTTCTTTCTTCCCCTTCTTCATGGCAATAAATACAGTTTAAATTACATCTTTGCGTTATGGAGACGCGCAGACTCGTTATAACACGTCCGTAAGGGTCCATAAGCATGTTATTCATGAGCACCAAATATGCATTCCATTTCTATTCCTATCATAGCATCACTAATTTGCCTATCCTATGATTAAAATATTGTAAAGCGGTTGTTGTATAAAATCATTTTTCTAAAGAAAAATTCTATTAATACCAGTTATTTGGAATAATAATTCTATTACTTACTGCAATAACTTCACTAACTCATTCCAAAAAGGTGCAACGTTTTGTTTCTAAACAGTTCACACACATTTCACAAATATTATTATATCATAGTTGATTTCCTATTTAATTAAAATGTTTTTTAAAAATAGTTATGCGGCTGCTTACGAAAAACGAAAAACAAAATAAGGAGATATTTATGGTCAAAATAAAAGATATGTCTCTGAGCAAGAAGCTGTTAGGAGGATTCGGGCTGGTAATCATTCTACTGGCGGTGGTTGGATTTGTCGGATATTCAGGTATAAACACTATCGGCGGACACATGGATGAAATTTTAAACCAGCGCTCAGTACTTACAAAAAATGCAATGGAACTAAAACTGTTTGTAGTGGATCAGGAGAAAGAAGTGCGATCCTATGTAAATGGCAAAAAAGAAGCCGCTAAAAAGTATGAAGAAAACGGGAAGAAAATAGAAGAAATAATGGGAAGTTTAAAAGAACATGAAGTAGATAAAACAACCATAGATCAAATAAATGCAAAACTTGGGGATTTCGATGAACTCGTTTATGCACCCATAAATGCCGGGAAACCCGGGTTATTTGCCCTTGTTGACACACACGGGGATTATAATTCAGGCGAATATAAAGATTTCCAGGCAGTGGTTCATAAGTTTGAGGATAGTCTTGGATATGGTACCTATGTAACAGTACAGAATAAGATCGATATAAATGTGAAATACGAAGAGCAAAAGTTAAGACGACATGAAAAGGATATCGTTATTTATACAGAACCGAGATATAATAGATCCAGTGAGAGCTACTGGAAGTCATGGCAGACAGATATAACTGATTTTAGTAATGCGGCAGAAGGATCAAATGATTTTACATCTGCCGAGAAAGCTGAGATAAAGTCGGGTCTTGGGACTTATAAAGCAAAATTTGAAAAAATAATGGATTTACAAACCGGCATATATACAAGAACACGGGAACTGGAGACAAGCGGAAACGAACTAAATACCTTCCTTACAAAATTCGTAGATGAACAGAATTCAGCAATGAAAACTGCTGGAGATGATGCCGAAAATGCAAAGAGCTATTCCATTCTGTTGATGGTAGTTTCTGGAATTATCGCCGTCATCATCGGAATGGGTCTTGGGGTGTATATCTCTCGGTCTATTACCAAACCTATGAATGATATGCTCAATGCATCCAATAAAGTGGCACAGGGCGATCTGACTGTCACGGTAAATAGCGATTCAAAGGACGAAGTCGGACAGCTTTCAACAGCCATCCAGACAATGACATCCAACTTGAAAGATGTGCTCGGAAAGGTGCAATCCTCTGCAATGAATGTGGCATCAACTGCCCAGGAACTCTCTGCATCAAGTGAGCAGATGAAAGCATCAACAGATCAGATATCAAGCACCACGCAGGATATTGCCACAGGCGTGAGCTCGCAGTCCTCTAAAATGGCTGAGATCAGCCGAGCCATGAAGGAGATGTCAGAAAGCGTCCAGCAGGTCGCTACGAACTCCCAGAAAGCCGCTGAAGGCGCGGCTGCAGCCAGCACTACAGCCCAGAAAGTGGGCAAGATGTCAGGTGATGTAGCACAAAAGATGACAGAAATACAGTCTACTGTGGATAATTCAGCAACAGTAATAAAACAGCTTGACGGTAAATCGCAGCAGATTGGCGAGATCATCGGCGTGATAACAAATATCGCAGACCAGACAAACCTCCTTGCCCTGAATGCGGCAATAGAAGCGGCACGTGCGGGAGAGCACGGCCGTGGTTTTGCAGTAGTTGCCGACGAGGTACGGAAACTTGCCGAAGAATCAAGAGGCGCGGCAAACCAGATCACCGGGTTAATAAAAGATATACAGCAGGGCACAAAACAGGCTGTATCGGCCATGGAACAGGGCACAAAGACAGTAGGTGAAGGCGCAACAAACATAGCGGATACTGTGACTGCCATAGACGAGATCGTCAAAGCTGCAGCAGATGTAGCTTCAATGGTACAGGAGATAGCGGCAGCCGCAGAAGAGCAGTCGGCTTCTGTTGAAGAAGTAACCTCTTCCGTGGAGGACGTGTCGGCCATAAGTGAACAATCGGCAGCAGGTACACAGGAAGCATCAGCAGCCGCAGAAGAGCAGTCGGCTTTGATGAACCAGCTTGTGAATGCAGCACAGGAAATGGCAAGATTGTCAAATGAACTTCAGGCCGAGGTTGCCAAGTTCAATATAGGTGAATCTGTTCCAGCATTAAAACAGGTACATGAACCAACAATGATCGAGCATAAACCTGTCCCTGTTCACAAGACTTCGCAACAAAAACCGACAGGCAGCCAGAAGAAAAAGAAGGAACACAGCACTTCGGGCAGGGTGTCGGGTAATGATGAAAGAGCCCTGGTCGGGAACAGTCAAACGGGTTCAAGCCTTGAAGACCTGACAAAATAGGAGAACGCAATGGCTGAAAAACAACCCCATGATGCAAAAGCCAAATCAAGCGACGAGCTCCAGCTTGTCGTTTTCAATATTGGCACTGAAGAGTTCGGTGTGGAGATAATGAACGTGCAGGAGATCATCCGCATGACCAATATCACGAAGATACCGCAGGCATCAGGTTATGTGAAGGGAATAATCAACCTTCGCGGCAGGATAATCGTGGTCATCAACCTTAATGTGATAATGGGCATGGAAGGCAAGGAACAGGATGAGAACACACGGATCATCGTCGCGGATATCGGCGAGACCGTTATGGGATTCATCGTTGATTCCGTGAGCGAGGTCATCCGCCTCCCTGAAAGCAATGTTGAGCCTGCGCCGGCTGTCATCGCCAACAAGATCGGTACTGAATATGTACGCGGTGTTGGTAAAATGCAGGACAGGCTGCTGATCCTGCTTGATCTTGATAGGATACTTGGCGCAAATGAATTACAGAACGTGAGAAATATATCCGTGGAAGCAGCAGGGATGGCTACATAATCACATTCCGTATCTTTACTATTTCAAATTTTAATTTAATCAATAACTCCAGCTGTTTTAAGGAATATGTCCAACCTTTATTGATTTCTTGGAGACAGTATTCACATAGGGATTTATTTTTTTCTCTGTGTTCCTCTGTGGTATGAAAAAATTGTTCAGCTTTAAACGTTCAAAGATAGATAAAAAGTGGGTTCCAAAAATTTGTTCAATCAATTTACCCTCCATAATTCATAATTGTCTCAGATGGGCGTAAATCAAACTGAACGCCAGCACATATATTCTACAAATAAAGTGAGCTAATTTATGCCGTACAATATCTTTTAATATATAGGAGGATAAAGCGATACATAACTATTTGGAATGAGTTTGTATGATATCCAAAAAAAAAATATTGTGTTAGTTATACTATCATTTGTGATTATAAGCGGATGTATTGAACCAGAAGGAGTTGTAAAAGTCAACTTATCAAATCGTTCTGCGGACAATATCAATAATTCAGATGCACAGATTCTCAGGATCGCAGTATCTGCAATCATTTCGCCTGATGAGACTCTGGTTTATTACCAGGATATTTTTGATTACCTATCTTTGAAAATGGGTGTTCCTGTTAAGCTTGTCCAGCGTAAGACCTATCAGGAAGTAAACGACCTCGTGAGAAAAAATAGCGTGGATGCAGCTTTTGTATGCAGTCTTGCATATATTGAAGGGAAAGACCAGTTTGGTATGGAACTTCTTGCAGTGCCCATAGTGCGAGGAGAACCTCGCTATTATTCATATATTATAGTGCCTGATGACAGTAGCATCAAATCTCTTGAAGAATTGAAAGGAAAGACATTTTCATACACTGACCCTCTCTCCAATTCAGGAAAGCTATCGCCAGAGTATATGTTAGCGCAGTTAGGTAAGAACCCGGAAACTTTTTTCAAGCTTACATTTTTCACCTACAGCCATGATAAATCCATTCAGGCCGTAGCTGAAAAGATGGTTGATGGTGCTGCCGTGGATAGTCTGGTATGGGATTTTAAAAATGCAACCGATCCGAGATTTACTTCAAGAACTAAAATAATAAATAAGTCGCCTCCATATGGCATTCCTCCTCTGGTGATCTCAAAAGACATTGATCCGGTTCTGAAAGAGAAGTTGCGCATAATTCTTCTTCAAATGCATGAGGACAAAAAGGGAAAAGAAATACTGGATCGCATTATGATAGACCGGTTCTCAGAAGATAATGATAGTCTCTATAATTCTGTAAGAGAGATGAAAAAGGTAGTCAGCGATGCTAAAAGAAAAGATACGTAAAATAAATAATTTCATAGGTGGGGGACTGGTAAGGAAATTTGTTATCTGGATAGTCGTTATCATAATGTTTCTCGGAGTCATGACCACTATTTTTGTACAGATAAGCCTTACAAAGATATTGACAGAAGAGCTACATGAGAGAGGACAGGTCATATCAAGGAATCTGGCAATAAGCATTGTAGAATCCATATTGATCGAGGATATGGTTCATGTCCACCGGTTTGTTGAGAATACAAAAAAGACCGAAAAGGATGTTAAATATATTTATATAACCGATGTAACTGGTAAAGTGCTGGTGCATACCTTTGAAGGCGGTTTTCCAGTCGAACTTCTCACTGTTAAAACAGATATTGGAAATAATTCCCATCTTCTCGATACAGGTGATGGCATTGTCATCGATTTTACCGCTCCAATTCTGGATGGCATGGCAGGTTTTGTCCATCTGGGAATGGATGAAACGTCCATGCACGAAAAGATTTACCAGACAAGCCGTACAATAATCACACTCACTCTTTTGGTAGGGGTTCTGGGTGTTTTAATGGCATATATAGCTGGAAATTATTTGACAAGACCAATACGTTCTCTGGTAAAAGGAACTGAAGAAATAGGCAGGGGGAATCTTGGGTATCAAATAAATACTGACTCAACAGATGAGATAAATATTCTTTCAAATGCATTCAATAAGATGTCATATAACCTGAATACCGGTATAAACGAACTTCGTGACTCAGAAGAAAGATATAGAAGACTCGTTGACAGTATAAGTGATGCTGTCATATTGATAGATTCACAAAAAAAGATCATTTCTTGGAATGGTGGAGCTAAAAAGATATTTGGCTATTTTTTAGAGGAAGTTTCAGGCAGTAAGATTAATATATTGTTTTATTCGATGAATGAGGCTGATAATTTGGAAATACCGGATGGTGAAAATGTTTTCAGGAGAAAAGACGGCTCGAATTTCCCCGGTCTTATAAGTAATAAACCATTGCAGGATAGTCGCAATGCCGGTAATGTTCTGGTTATCAAAGATATTAAAGAACAGAAGGAGATGGCAAGTCTTGAAAAATTGCTCATGCAATCAGAAAAGCTTTTCACACTGGGTAAACTGGCTGCAGGAGTAGCTCATGAGATAAACAATCCTCTGACCGCTATATCCCTTCACACCCAGATAATGCTAAGGAAAACGTGGGATGAGAAAACTGACAGCAGGCTCAAAATCATAAATAAGGAAACTAATAGAGCAGCGGATATTGTGAAGAGCCTGCTTGAATTCGCACGCCAGTCACAGCCCAAAATAGGCTCCGTAGACATAAATAGAGAGATAGATAATGTACTAAATGTCCTCGAACCTCAGTTAGATAGTATGAAGATAACTACTAACCTTATGCCTCTTCCACTTATAATGGCTGATGGTGAACAGATCCAACAGGTAATCATGAATATGCTGACAAATTCAATACAGTCTATAACAACAGACGGAGAAATAATTGTTAAAACAGCAGCAAAAAATGACCACATCGAGATTAGCATAATAGATAACGGTTGTGGCATTCCACAAGATAACATTGGTAGAGTATTTGATCCCTTTTTTACGACTAAAAAGTCAGGTGAAGGAACAGGACTTGGACTCTCGATCTGCTATGGGATCATTAAAAAGCACAATGGTTCAATCGATGTTAAAAGTAAAGTTGGAACTGGAACAACGTTTATAATAAGATTACCGATTTGATGTTATGAAGAATATCTTAATAATTGAGGATGAAAAAGAAATCCGTGAAGGGCTGGTAGAACTGCTGGAAGACGCAGGTTTCTTGGTAGATTTTGCTGAGAATGGTCGGCAAGGGCTTGAAAAAATCGGGAAAAAAGATTTTGATATTGTTGTGACAGATCTCATCATGCCTGTTGTTGGTGGAATGGAAGTATTACGGGAAATAAAACGTATAAAACCTCAGACTCGTGTGATCCTTATCACCGCTTTTGCAACAGTTGATAATGCAGTTGAAGCCATGAAAGCAGGAGCATCAGATTATATCACAAAACCGTTTAGAATAGATGAAGTCCAGACAAAAATACGAAAGGTTCTTGCAGAGGCAGAATTTAATAAGCCTCAAATCTTCGATTCCGATCTGATCAAGGCAATCTCAAATCAAACAAGAAAGGATGCTGTCAAACTTCTTTATAAGGCAGGCAGGCTTAAGTTTACAGAGATCCAGCGCGGGCTTGGTATTGAAGATGCTACCAAGTTGAACTTCCATATGAGAGTAATGAAGGAACATAAAATAATAGAGCAGGACAGGGAGAAATTTTATACGCTGACACCTGCCGGAAAGAAGCTGTTTGAAGCTTTAAGAAGTGCTGAGCTTTGAAATTTTTCTTATAGAAAAGTCCAGTAATTAGAATTTTTTTTCCAAAAAATTTTATATATGTCTGTCACATAATATCTTTTATTAAAAGGATAGGCAAAGAGATCGCATTACTTGAAAAGTATATACGAGATCAAAAAAGAATGAAATTGGTCATAAAAAGAAATCATAAACTACAATATGATTATATACTTTGCATCATTATAATTATGATAATTTGACTAAGTAGATATGGAATCCCGGAGGATGTTCTGAAGGATAATATTGGAAATTATGAAAAGGAGGCTGTAGAATGGTATTGGACGTAAAAATGAAACGGAGAAGTTTTTTAAAGATAGCTGGTGCAGCAGGTGCTGCAACTCTTGGATTTGGTTTTGGCGAACCTTTTATTAAAGCGCTTGCTCAGGGCACTGATGCGGCCAGAGATGAAAAATGGGTCTCAAGCGTATGTATCCAGTGTCCTGCAGGTTGCGGGACAAAAGTAAGAGTTGTCAATGGGAAAGCAGTGAAAATAGAAGGGAACCCGGATCATCCTTACAGCAATGGCAAGCTCTGTCCAAAAGGGTATGCAGGACTTCAGTTCCTTTATGATGTGGATAGGGTGAAAACTCCTCTTAAGCGAACTAACCCGAATAAGGGTCCTGATGAGGATCCGAAGTTCATGGAAGTCACATGGGATGAAGCCCTAAATGACATAGCAGCAAGATTGAATAAGATAAGGAATGAAGGCAGATCACATACCGTAGCGTTCTTAAGTGGAAGGAACCGGGGAAGGGCAGGTAATGTCTGGGGAACATTTACAAAACTATATGGTACGCCGAACAACCTGGGTCATAGTTCGATATGTGCGGACGCCAGCAAAAAAGCTCGGCTCTGTATAGATGGGACTGATGACTATTGTGCCTATGATTGGGAAAATTGTAATTATGTATTAAACTTTGGCGGGGCCACACTTGAAGCATGGCGTCCCACGAACCTGATGCTCCAGAAATGGGCATATATGAGAAGGGGAAGACCTGTTCGAGCCAAACAGGTAATGGTGGATACAAGATATTCCACGACTGCAATTAAAGCAGATGAATGGCTGCCAGTGAAACCGGGGACAGACGGAGCACTGGCTCTTGGGATTTCGCATGTTATTCTCACCGAGGGATTGTGGGATAGAAGCTTTGTAGGTGATTTCAAAACACCAGGACGAAAATTCAATACCGGAGAAATAGTGGTAATGGAAGACTTTGAAGAAAAATGGACTTCCGGGCTTGTGGATTATTGGAATAATGTCCTGACCAATTTCACCCCGGCAAAAGCCGGTGATATAACTGGCATCCCCGCTGAGCGAATAATCAGGATAGCAAAAGAGTTTGCAACTACGAAACCTGCCATAGCAGCAGGTGAAAGAGGGGCTGGCGCTCATACCAATGGTACATATAACCACATGGCAATACATTCATTGAATGCCCTGGTAGGGAGTATGTTCGCAGTCGGGGGTGTGATGTACCAGATGGGTGTGCCATACGCGAGCGCATCATTGAAAGATGATGATTACATGGATGATATTGCTAAGAAGGTCGATAAAGAATTCAAGGAGCACAAACTTGAGCGTGTCGATGAGGCAAAGAGCGATGAATGGCCGCTAGCAAGCAACGTTTATCAGAATATACCGGATAATCATGCAAAAGGGAAACCATATAAGATGAGCGTTCTGTTCACCTACTATACAAATCCTCTATTCTCAATGCCGAATCCTCAGCGTGCAAGAGATGCTTTCAAGGATGTGTTCATAGTGGAAACATCAAGCTACTTGAGCGAGACCGCTCTTTATGCTGACTACATATTGCCGGATAATTATTATCTTGAGAGATGGCAGGACGATACAGTATATGCGAGTACGGGATATCCTGTAACGGGTCTGCGTGTTCCTGCTGTAAAGGCAGTATTTGATACCAGAAATTCTATGGAAGTTATCATAGATCTTGGTAAAAGGATGGGCGGGAAGATGGGAGAGTATTATATTAAACTCGGAAGCTTCGAGAACATGCTCCGTGAAATATCTAAAGGATTTGAAAAAACACCAGGAGATAATGGAGTAAATAGCTTTGATTCATGGGCTGATAAGGGAGCCTGGTATAAGAAACCCTACCTCTACCGGTTCAATAATGGAAAATTCTATGAATGGGATGGCACAGGGTACAATAAGGAGATGAAAAAGACCGAAGAAGAAATAGAAGAAATGAAGGATGGGAAAAAAGTAAAAACAATCACTGTCAAGGATGCTGTAAAGGACAAACTCCTGAAAACAAAATCTGGCAAGTTCGAGTTTCGAAGTTCAAAGCTTGAGGGATTTACAGATAAGCAAAAAGATATATTGAAAAGCGAATTGAAATCGCCGGAACTCTTTGCATATCCGCATTATGAAGAACCACACTTTGCTGGTAAAGAGGAAGGATTCCCTCTTCATATGAGTTCTCCCAAGATGATAACCCATGCAGAAGGCAGAGGTGCAAACACACAGTGGCTGCAGGAAAGGTTCGGGGTAGTTGTTGGGAAAGGATGGACAAGCTGGGTAGAACTTAACCCTGATAAAGCAGAGGAACTTGGGATAAAGAACGGGGATGAAGTCTGGGTTGAATCCCCGATAGGTAAGATCAAGGTAATGGCTGTGATAAATCCGGGAAATCCCCCCTGGATGGTGGTTTTCCCGTTCGAGCACGGGCATTGGAACTATGGGAGATATGCTAAAGGATTGGGCGCTAATCCCAACGAGATAATGGCGAACCTCTCGGCAGTGATATCTGCACAGAGCTGTACAAATTCAACAATGGTAAGGGTATCAAAGGCGTGAGGTGATTATATGGTAAGATATGGAATGGTCATTGACCTTGATAGATGCGTTGGATGTGCGGCATGTGCTGTCGCCTGCAAAGCAGAGAATAGTGTTACATCAAGCACCCCTGAGGACTACAAGAAAAGAAGGCTGATGGAGTGGAACCGTGTTGTCACTGTATTCAAAGGGAAGTATCCCAATGTGAGCGCAAGCATCATGCCCCTTATCTGCAACCACTGCGAACACCCGCCCTGCGTGAAGGTGTGCCCAGTGGATGCCACCTATAAGAGGGAAGATGGTCTTGTGCTGCAGAGATATGAACGCTGCATAGGCTGCAAATATTGCATGGTAGCATGTCCATACCAGCAGAGGTTCTTTAATTTCTATGACCAGAAAAAGAAATATGTGGAGAGACTCGAAAAGGATGCAGAGAGTTACAAAAAGGAAAACAAGGAAGTACCGATAACTTATTTGGAGATCCCGTATCACAATCCAGAGGTACCTCCCAGAATATCAGGCATAGTAGAGAAATGCACATTCTGTCGTCACAGGATAGATAAAGCAGAGGCTGAAGGGAAAAAAATAGGTTCACCCGATGGCGTAGAGCCGGCATGTACCCAGGCTTGCCCTGCAAAGACAAGGACTTTCGGGGACCTTGATGACCCGGATAGCGAGATCTCAAAGCTGTTAAGGAGCAGGAGGAATTACCAGCTTCGTGCTGATCTTGGAACTGAGCCACAAGTCTATTATCTGGATTAGGAGGCAAAACAATGGAATACAAAAAAATTGAAGGAAAATCTGCCGGATTTTACGGAATAATAGCTATTTTCGTAATAATGATGGGTATTGGATTATTTGAATTCATAAAGGGTATGAGTTTCGGGCAGGAAGATTACGGCACGAGCAATATCGTCCCCTGGGGTCTTCCAATAACTGCTGTTATTTTCCTCATAGGCGCAAGTGCAGGCGCGCTCATGCTATCATCCCTAACTTATGTTTTCGGGAAAGAGGAATATAAACCAGTATCAAGAATATCCATATTCCTTGCTATTCTCTTATTGATCGGCGCCCTTTCCACTATTGAAGGCGAGCTGGGTCGCCCTGAGAGATTTATTAACCTTATGATATATGGACCTGGAAACCTGACCTCAATGTTCGCGGTAAATTCGTTTCTATATACAGGATATATTATCCTGTCAATATTATATCTTTGGACAACCTTCAGGGCTGACTTGCTAAAAGTGACAAAGATACTTGGAGCTGCTGCAGTTGCTCTTGCAATATTCGTCCACGCAGGAACAGGTTCCATATTCGGCTTCATAGTTGCGAAAGAACTCTGGTTCTCACCCCTGCTTCCTGTACTTTTCATCGTTGCTGCACTGACTTCAGGAGTGGCTTTATTGATACTGATATTGACTGCTACGTTTAAGTTCACTGGAAGATCAATGGATGAGAAACTCGTAGTAGGGCTGGGAAAATATCTTACTGTTTTCCTTCTGGTGCAGTTGTTTCTTGTTTTCATAGAGAACATAGTGCGAAACTACGGTGGTATGGGAGGCGGGGAGATGACAAAATTCCTGTTCTCAGGCCCATATAGTTTAGTATTCTGGGGGATCCAGATATTCCTTGGAACGGTGATACCGATAGCTATCCTTTCTACCAGGAAAACAATAGTGAAAGTACAGATAGCTTCCATGCTTGCAGTGATCGGAGTGTTCGCTGAAAGGTTCAACCTTGTAATACCGGGTCAATCCGTACCACCGCAGCAGGTTGTGGGAAGAACTCTCATGGGATTCTACGGCGAACCGGCAATATACTCTATATCGGGAGCAGAAGTGGCTATAATCCTGGGAGTCATCGGAGCTATAGGGATTCTATATCTGGTCGGGTTGAAGGTTATCAAACTCCTCCCCGATTAATTTTATTATGACAAAAGAATTTTATCATGTATTCAGTCTGGTCTTTCACAAGCCTGACAGGGAATTCGCTTCATATTTGAGAGATGGCTTTATTGAGGATGTAAATTTCCTTGATAAAGCCGCTATTAGTAATTTTTCCACTTTCCTTAACAAGAACAGGGAAAAGGATGAGGAGAAATTCTATGAAATACTTGCAGTGGAGTATACCAGGCTTTTTACCACTGCAATTCCACAAGTCCCGTGCCCTCCGTATGAATCTATGTATAGGGAAGATGTCATTATGGGAGACTCTACATTATCTGTGCTTGATTTTTACAATAGATCCGGATTGAATGTAGTTGAAAAATTCCACGATCTTGCAGACCATGTGGCAGTTGAACTTGAATTCCTGTATTACCTCACAGAAAATGGATTCACCGCAGAGAGTGATTCTTTTATGAAAGAACATTTCTCAAAATGGGTCCCTAAATTCTGTGAAGATGTTGAAACAAATGACAGGATTGGCTTTTACAAGCATGCTGCCAGGATATTAAAAGATTTTATTAATATTGAAAATATAAACAAACAAAAAGAGGTGAAATAAATGAGTGGTGAAAATAAGACATTGCTTGTGCTTGCCACAGTGGTTATTATAGGTATAATTCTGGGAATATTCCTTCAGCAAAAAATATCTGGAGAACTGAACGCTGTATCTTTTGATGTTAAGAAACTTGAAACATCAATAAAAGGAATTGATTCTTCAATAAAAGCAGTTGATTCATCTGTAAAGGATGTAAAAACAACTTTGGCAGAAAAAGATAAAGTTTCTTTAATAAGGGATATGCAGGAAATCGGACGGAGAATGCTCTCACTTGATTATGCAGGAAAGTTTGCAAGATGGGACTCTGCAAAAATTGAAATAGATGAATTGGATAAAACGCTGCAAGATGCTGCGATCCTGGATTCTCTAAGAGCTCCCACTATTCAGGATTTCCGCAACACGTATATTCCGAAATTAAAGGATGCAGCTTCTAAAAAGGATGCTAAGAGCTTTGAAAATGTGTGGACTGAAACATATAATGCCTGCATTGGATGCCATAAGGGAGCGGGCTCGCCTCCATCAGCTATCGAGACATTAAGGGAAATTAGCTCTGAGGTTGAGCAATTGAGCGGATGAAAAAAATTTAAATTTTGCTAATTTAATTTATTCAAAACTGCAGAATTCGCCATTCCATATTGACGTCAGATTGTGTAAAAACTATTTTTTTATAATGTCCGGCCTACTCAACAAAACTCGATTTCTTATCTGATAGCCTCCGTTCCAAAGGAAATAATCGTTATGTATCGAAGCATTTATGTGCTATGAATCTATATTACATAAAAATTCTAATTACTTGGTGTTAAAAATTGGAGGAAATTGCAATGGAACACGTTCAAGGCTTTGATAGAAACCAGGAAATATTATTTCCTGCAAAAATTGATGATTATATTGAGGAAGAAAATCTTGTCCGGTTTATCGAAGCATTTGTAGCCCTGCTGGATCTAACGCTACTTGGATTTACACATGCTGAAGTGAATATAACAGGACGGCCATCATATAATCCTGCTGACCTTTTGAAACTCTATATCTACGGCTATTTGAACACTATTCGTTCAAGCAGAAAATTAGAAAAAGAAACTAAAAGAAATGTCGAAGTAATGTGGTTATTAAAAAAACTGACACCCGATCACAAAACTATCGCAGATTTTAGAAAAAACAATGCAGGATCAATAAAGAAAGTGTTCAAGGAATTTGTACTTTTTTGCAAAGAACTCGATCTATATGGCGGAGAGACTGTTGGAATAGATGGCAGCAAATTCAAAGCTGTTAATTCCAAAAAAAGGAATTTTAATCAGGATAAACTGGTTAAGAAGCTCAAAGATATCGAAGAGAAAATCGAAGCCTATCTCAATGAATTGGATGAAAATGATAAAAATGAATTATCCATAAAACAACCTGATACAAAAGAGGTAAAAGAGAAAAT
>Ga0172443_1057_pt1 | contig 16949 bp, 21 predicted proteins | sample MayberryNE_Catta_6_FD_114741 | JGI IMG/M metagenome (GOLD analysis project Ga0172443, IMG submission 114741) | reverse complement strand
CAAAGATATTATCAGTATCTTATTATTTATAATTCTAATATTCATGATCGTATTATAAGATCGACCAAAATATATAACTGTTACTTTTTAATTTATTTGTGAGCCTATTTTCATATCAAGAATCTTCAGGAATTCATTTTTTGCTTCTCTCGGAATGAATGCGCCTGCGGCAATATCATGCCCGCCTCCATTTCCACCTACTGCTTTTGCCGCCTGGCTTATAGCAGCGCCAAGGTTGAGCCCTTTCCTGAGAAGGTCCTGGTTCCCACGGGATGAGACCTTAACACCACCTTCGGAATCTGCAAAAGCGATTATGGGAAGATTCCTGTTATTTACAAATGACGCGCTCATTCCCGCTACGATGCCCACGATGGTTTCACGTATTTTACTGCCGGAATCGAAATATTGGAGGTTGCGCAATTCCGTGATACCTTTTTCTTTTACGAAATTCAATCCTTCCACAAGATTTTTCCTGTGTTCGTTAAGGAGGACGCATGCTTCATCGAAACTCTTTCCCCTGTCACCCATGCATACCGAAAGCCCGATATCCGCATGGTCATAACGGGCAGTGGAATTAAGAAGTGTTGAAAATTCCGAGGCGTCCCTGACCTCTGTACCTTCCCGTTCGCATAATAATGTATATACCTCACCTACGAGTCTTTCCACCTTAAAACTCGCAAGTCCGCACGTAAGGCCAAATTGTATGAGAGCAGATACGATCTTTTGTTTTTCTGAAAGCTCAAGATCGATCCATCGTCTCCATTTCTCTCCTTGCTGTCTTATTCCTATTCGTTTAAGAAATTCAATGCTTGCTTCTTCGCTTCCTGTCAGGCCGGGAAAATAGATATCAGTTGAATATTGCAGGAGCTTAAATACAGGACGTGTTTGCCTTCCGAATAACATGAGGTCTTTCTCATATTTGATAACTTTGTTCTTTACTCCTTCTTCAAGTATGGTCCTGTTCAAACCTATTAATTGCCCGTGCTTTGAATGCTGAAGATCCCCCACAGCGCCTACGATAGCAAGCGCTGCGAGGTCTCCATTTTCACCCATTTCCCTCGCGATAAAATATGTCATCCCGGAGCCGCTTGCTTCAATTCCTCCGTTAAACCCGAAAATATGGGGATTAAGATGATATTCATGACTGCCCTGGGGCTGATGATGGTCTGCAATTACCGCGTTGAGCTTTAGCGATTTTATCGCATCCAACATTCCGCTGCCAAGGTCTGTGAAAATGACAAGTTCAGGATTCAGGTCGGCTATTTCCCGGAGGTTTTTCTGTTCAAGTTGTTTTACAAAAATGACTGTGGGATCGATCCCCATGCGATCAAGTGCTTTCCTCATTATCGCAGCGGCTGTCAGGCCATCAGCATCGATATGCGACACCACAAGAGCAGAGGTATGATCCTTGATATGATCTGCACATTCCTTTGCTTTTTTCACGATGGCCATTCATAGTTCAGGTAGCTACAATTATTTATATAACCTTTGGACAGCCCGATAACAATTTTTTTATAGATTGCATTCTATCAGAAAGCTTTATGAATCACGATTATAAGGCGCTCGGATTAAAGTCCGGGCTTGAAATACACCAGCAGCTTGACACGAAAGAAAAACTATTCTGCGGTTGTCCTACCCTCCTTCGTGATACAAAAGAATCAAATTTCGAATTTTTCAGATACCTTCGTCCTACACAGAGCGAGATGGGAGTTGTAGATAAAGCGGCGCTTGAAGAAATAAAGCTCATAAAAAAATTTATTTACAAAGCATATGACACCACATGCCTGGTTGAGAACGATGAGGAGCCTCCGCGTGAATTAAATCCGGAAGCTGTGGATAATGCGCTTACCATAGCCCGCATGATGAACATGAAGATCGTGGATGAATTATACACCATGCGAAAAATCGTGATAGACGGTTCGAATACATCCGGTTTCCAGAGGACTGCTCTTGTCGCCACCCATGGATACATAGATTCAAGCGCAGGGCGTGTGGGTATTGATGTGCTCTGCCTGGAAGAAGAAGCTGCGCAGAAAGTGGAAGATAAGGGAGATTCTGTTATTTATTCTCTTGACAGGCTTGGCATTCCGCTTGTGGAGATAGGGACTGCGCCCGATATAGTTTCCCCTGCACATGCAAGGGAAGTTGCCCAACAAATCGGGATGATATTGCGCTCCACAGGAAAGGTAAAGCGCGGCCTTGGAACAATACGGCAGGATGTCAATATCTCAATAGCACAGGGCGCAAGGGTTGAAATAAAAGGAGTCCAGGAGCTAGCACTTATCGAAACCATAGTTGAAAGGGAAGTCACACGGCAGGCGACCCTTATAGAGATAAAGAAAAAGCTAAACGATAAGAAAGCTGCTGTTTCGGATAAGATCATTGACGTCACATCAGTATTCAAAAACACTACATCAAAGGTAATTCAAAAAGCCCTTAAAGGCGGTGTGGTATATGCTGTGAATCTTATAGGATTTTCCGGATCAGTTGGAACAGAAATACAACCGGGAAGGCGTCTGGGTACGGAGTTTTCAGACCGCGCCAAGAAATCCGGTGTAGGGGGGATATTCCATACCGATGAATTGCCAAATTACGGTATTACAAAAGAGGAAGTAGAAGCGCTAAGGTTAGCTGTTGACGCCCGTGAAACGGATTGTGTGGTCATGGTGGCTGATTTAAGAGAGAGATCCCAGGGCGCAATGGAAGCTGTCATGATCCGTGCAAAAGAAGCCCTGGAATTCATCCCTGAAGAAACAAGACGCGCGCTGCCTGACGGGAATTCAGCGTATATGAGACCATTGCCCGGAGCTGCGCGCATGTATCCTGAGACCGATGTCCCGCCGGTTGTGATCACAGAAGAGAGAATTCAGAGAATAAAGCTTCCTGAGTTGATAGGCGAGCGAAAAGCAAGATACATGAAACAATTCAACCTTAATGAAGAACTTGCGAACCAGATCGCCCGCTCGGTGAACTCTACAATTTTTGACAGGATAATGCAAGAGATCCCTGAAGCATATCCAACTTCAGTCGTGCGTGTGCTTGAAACTATCCTTTATGAACTTGAAAAAGAAGGTGTTGAGGTTAATAAAATTACCGAAGATCATCTGATACAGCTTTTCAGGCTCCAGTCGGAAGGAAAGATCCCCAATGAAGCAATAAGCAATATACTGAAGACAATAGCATTAAAGCCCGACCTGTATGTGTATGAATCAGCAGAATCTCTTGGCATAGGCGGGGTGGAAAAAGGGGACCTGGAGACTGCTGTCGATAAACTCATTGAAGAAAAGATGGATTTTGTTAAAGCAAAGGGCTTGAATGCTGTGGGGCCATTGATGGGCTTGATCATGAAGGATTTCAGGGGTAAAGTAAGCGGGGAAGAGGTCAACAGACTGCTTAAGGAAAAGATATCCAGGAAATTAGCCTGATCTGCAAATAGTATTTTCAGGCATTTTCTTTATTTCTGGGTTTGAATATCCGGATATTGAGAATACGATCAATAAAACTGATGGTTTTTTGCAGATGCAGCCTGACCATGAAAAAAGGTATCACCCTGTCAAAAATAAAAGATAACATTCTTGGTTCAATAAATCTTGCATAAAAATACGGGATCAGGAAAATAAGACTGAAAAATACAACCGCCATGATCCAACCTATTAACGTAGCGGAGGGAAAATTTTCAGGATAAATTCTTTTCAGGTATTCCGTATCTTCACTCATAGATGTAATATATGTTTCCAATATAAATAGACTTTACGTTATATCTGTGCCAGGATTTTAATAAGAGGATGCACATTGTCTTGATTTCTATTCTTTAAGGTTATTCCTGCCATCCCTGAGTCTTTTGGTTGTGAAAGCATTTTCCTGGCTCTTGTGGAATAGTATTCCTCTTCGCATTCGCAGCATCTTACATACGCCTGGGAACCCTTATTCATTAAAACATAGAAATAAAAATTGTTTATATCATTATTCCCGCAGATTTGACATGGAACAAATTCTTGTATTACTTCACTAACTTTCATAATAACTCCCAGTATAAATGGAGTTTCATCCTATATAACTATTCCGTGGCAGGTTCCCGGTGTGGAGCAGACACAAGGGATTTTCTATCGGGGTGAGAGGTTGGAGGTGCGGGGGAAGGGGAGAGGGAAATAGAGATTGAGTGTTTTACTGAATCCAGAATCCGCTTTTGCCCTGGAGAGTGTCAATCAAGCATGGTCAGTGTAAATTGCACGGATCAATTAAAAAAAAAAATAGCGTTGGAAGAATATCCGAAACGCTATTATTTAAGATTATCTTCTGGATTTTGGTCTTTCAGTCTTGCGTTCTTCTTTCTTACCTTCCTCGCCTTCTTTCTTGACGAAGATTTCGGTAATAGGTTTCTCGCCATATTCTACAATGACGGTGTTGATCTGGGAGATATCTGATGATATCTCATTTCCTCTCATTGACTTTCGTCTCTTTACTCCTTCTGCCTTTGGAATATAACCGACCCCGCCCGCCACTAATATCTTTCGCCTTGAAGATCCTGGTAAATCCCCTCTCATAGCGAATCCGTCCTTATCGGTTCCGCCTGTCAGCTTGAGGGTGTATCCTGCCATTCCTGCAATATCGCCACTCACAACATCCCCGATGTTTTTTCCGATCAATTTGTTAGCTGCCGGGCCTGTTACAGCTACCTGGTATGCCAATTTACTCTTACTGTCCGAAACAGTTACTCTGAAATCTGCCATTCTTTATATTCTCCTGTATTAATAATAATGATCTATCCCTTAAATAGGAATATTACAATTCTTGACTTTACTTACAGTTAATATACTTAAACATATTGCACGTTGCATGTGTGACACTTTTCTCACAACTGTACTTAAGTTATTGTGGAATCAAAATATCATTTGAGATATAAAGATTATTAGAATATATTGTAACTATGATTCGATAACAACAGATCAGGAATTAAAAATGAAAGGAACTCTGAAACATGTCTTGAATTTAATAATAATAATTGTATCAGTTATTTCCATAGGATATCTTATCGATACAATTCCCTACACGCATGACAGGTTCGGTTCTCTTGATCTCTTAATAGAACTTTTCTTTGTTTTCGCTTCCCTTTCAATTTTTACAATGACCTGGTTCGCATACAGCCAGAATAAGAATGACCATACCCTTTTTATGGGAGCTACTTTTTTAATAATAGGGGTATTCGATCTTTTTCATATACTTTCTTATCCTTTCATGCCTGATTTTATTACCCCCAACTCAATTGCGAAAGCGACAATTTTCAGGGATGTGACCCAGGTAATTACGGCCCCATTATTTCTAATTAGCGCATACCTGTTCAAGGATACTCTCAGGTTGTTAAACAGGTATATTCTTGTAATTTGTGCAGTTTTGCTATTTATATTACCATTTTCGACATCCCATTATCTGGGATTCCTGTTGAATGAATATCCAATAATGTATTATTCAAGCGGTGAACCCTCATTGGCAATGATAGCGTTGATCATGTCTAGCATATTAATGACTTTATATGCAAGTTACCTTTATGCAAAAAGACTTAAGGTAACTGAAGAACAAGATATTATATTTCTCATATACGGATTCAATATAATAGTAATTAGCGATCTTTTTATAAACACATTCGACTTCCCGGGGATTTTACTAAAGGGTGTGGGTTTCTATTTTGTGTATCTTGCCCTTCATCAATCATATATTGAATTACCATATAAAAAATTAATAATTGCTGAAGAATCACTAAAAGTTGCAAAAGAAGATGCTGATCATTCAAACCAGGTCAAATCCGAATTCCTGTCAAATATGAGCCATGAACTTCGAACACCCCTTAATTCTATCATAGGCTTTTCTGACCTGCTAAAGCAGAAAATTGTGGGAGAATTAAATGAAAAACAAGACCATTATATTGATAATATTATCAAAAGCAGTAAACATCTTCTTGACCTGATAAATGATATTCTTGACTTAAGCAAGATTGAAGCTGGAAAAATTGAAATGAGCTTTGAAACCGTGCCTTTATCAACATTAATGAACGATACCCTGGAACTCATAAGAGCCACCGCAGCAAAACAAAATGTAGTTATTAAAAAAGAATTTGATCCTGAAATTGGGTTCATAGAAGCTGATAAACAGAAATTCAAACAGATACTTTTTAACCTTCTGAGTAACGCAGTCAAATTCAGCAAGACAAACGGAGGAATTATAACCATAACTACTAAGAAAAACGGTGAAATGGCAGAATTCTCTGTAAACGACACTGGTATCGGCATTAAAAAAGAAGATATGGATAAACTTTTCAATAAATTCCAGCAGATCGATTCGGGCACTTCCGGAAAATACGGTGGCACAGGTCTTGGCCTTGCTATTTCAAAGCAATTGGTGGAACTGCAGGGGGGGAAGATATGGGTAAAGAGCAAATACGGCGAAGGGACAACATTTACATTTCAGTTACCACTAACAACAAAAAAGAAGGTTGGGAATTAATATGGCGGATATGATTGATAATAATGATATCGGTGAGAAAATAAGAGAAAGTATGATTAAGCCAAAAATACTTGTTGTCGATGATGAACCCATGAATGTTGAGATTTTTGAAGGATATTTATCAAACGATTATGATGTTGTTAAAGCGTATAATGGCGATGAGGCTCTCCTAAAAGTAGAAACAACAAATCCTGACCTGATTCTTCTTGATGTAATGATGCCGGGAAAAAATGGGTTTGAGGTATGCAAAATACTCAAAGATAATCCGAAAACAATGGCAATTCCGATCATTTTTGTGACTGCGCTAAAAGAAAAAGAGGACAGGATAAAAGCCATAGAAGCGGGAGCGGATGATTTCCTGAGTAAACCTATTGATATCATAGAAGTGACTGCAAGAGTAAAATCACTATTAAGGATCAAGCAATATTACGATGCTTTAATGGGAGATTGCCATTTCTTACTTTAAAACATACAGAATTATATAAGTTATGGAAACAAATTTAATCCGGAAATTTTCAATTTATAGCATATTGATAATTGCAATTCTTGGAATAGTGTTAAACCTGGTGATATCCTCCAAAATCGAAAACATGGTCATTGAAAGGTCAGAAATCACTACAGTTTCCTGGGTAGAATTGCATTCCAATAATTTATTGACACCTGTCTGGTTCAAGAATCCGGATTACAATGAAAACAAGGGAAATTTTGAAAGATTTTATTCCATGATAAAAACCGAAGAAATAACCAGAATAAAGATCTTTAATGATATCGGAACTATAATCTATTCGGATGAGAATGGATTAGTGGGTAAGAATTTCCATGACAATGAACAGCTGAAGGAAGCTCTAAACGGCTCAGTAGAAGTCGAAATTAACCGTGGACTTGAAAAAAGCGAAAATGTCTATGAAAGAAAAAATTATTCCAGTCTTATGGAAATCTATGTACCTGTACGATCAAGTTCAGGTGAAGTCTATGGGGTTATAGAGCTTTATCAGATTCTTGATATTGTTGACAAAGAAATAATTAAAATACAGATAACAATAGCGATTATTATTTTCCTGGGTTTGTTCACATTATATTTTTCATTGATATGGATAGTAAAAGATGCTTCAGAGACAATAATGAAACAGAATTTAGCCCTCATCAAGTCACACGAAGAGCTAAAGGAAATGGATAAGATGAAAAATGAATTTATAAATTCCATGAGTCATGAACTTCGAACTCCATTGAACGCAGTCATCGGTTTTTCGGATCTCATGAAACAGAAGAATACAGGGAAGCTTAATGAAAGGCAGGAGCATTATATCGATAATATTTTGAAAAGCGGGAAGCACCTTCTTGCCATCGTAAATGACATTCTGGATATGATCGTATTAGAAGCCGGAAAAACAGAATTGGCAATAAGTACATTCCCCGTGACTTCGACTATAGATGAGAATATTGAACGTGTGAGATCGAACACGGAAAAAAATAACGTAATAATCAATAAAGAAATTGATCCACAATTAAAATTTATTGAGGCGGACCGGCAGAAATTTTCCCAGATATTCTGCAATATTCTTGATAATGCATTAAAATTCAGTAAGAAAGATGGAGGAGCTGTAAATATAATTGCAAAAAAAATAGGGGATAAGGCGCGATTTTCCATATCAGACAACGGAATAGGGATCAAGGAAGAAAACTTTAAAAAACTATTCGAAGTATTCCAGCAGCTTGATACGGGTATTTCCAGGAAATACGGGGGGACGGGACTTGGACTTTCGATTTCTAAGAAACTTGTTGAATTGCACGGGGGCAAAATAAATGTAGAAAGCAAATACGGTGAAGGAACCACATTCACTTTTGAATTACCTCTCGTTCATAAAAAGGAGGTCATGCAAAATGACTAAAGTTCTCGTGGTTGAAGATAATCCTATTAATATGGAACTTGTTGTTGAAATTCTCAAGTTATCAGGATTTGAAGTATATGGAGCAATTAACGGGGAAGATGCGATCAAAGAGGTCGAACGTGAACACTATGATTTGATCCTGCTGGATATAGAACTCCCGGCGATGGATGGGATATCTGCCATGAGAATCATAAAAAGCAAACCGGAATACCATTATGTGCCCATTGTCGCTTTGACGGCTCTTGCAATGAAAGGGGACAAAGAAAAATTCCTGGCTGAGGGTTTTGATGATTATATTTCAAAACCAATTGATGTACCCGAATTCATGAAGAAAATGCACACATTTAGGGAATCCTGATATGAAAAAATTAGTATGCTTTTCAGGGGTTGCATTTAATGGATAATCAATTTCCCAGGGCAAAAGTACTTGTAGTTGATGATGAACCCCTAAATGTAGAGCTCATTTCAGGATATCTCGAAAAGGATTTTGAAATAATTCCAGCATACAGCGGAAAAGAAGCGCTTGAAAAAGTGCGCCTTGCTAATCCTGATATCGTCCTACTGGATATTTTGATGCCGGAAGTGAAAGGATATGAAGTATGTGAAAAAATAAAATTCCATGATGTAACGCGCTTTATGCCCATTGTTATAATCACGGCATTGACTGAAATCGAAGATAAGATCAAAGCCTTAGAATCCGGGGCGGATGATTTCCTCACTAAACCCATCAACAGGATAGAACTTATCACACGGATAAAATCACTTCTGAAAACAAAATATTATCATGATCAACTTGTAAAAAGCAAGGAACAAATTGATGCACAAAATGAATTCAAAACTATTATGACGGATATACTTCCTCTTATCCTCCAGAGCATTCCCCCCGGAAAAATGACAGAAGCAATAGGTCAGATGAGTAAAAGGGTAGAGGATGTTATCTGGGATAAATATATTAAAGATATTCCCAAAGAAATTCCAGAAACAGCTAATCTCACATGCAATGTCTTGAACAAACTGGGCGGAGGTTTTTCCGTAAAAGAAATAAGTCAAAAAGGTTATGTCCTGATCAATGACAAATGCCCATGGGGTGAAAACGGAAGAATAAATCCTGCCCTGTGCATGATGACAAAAGCAATTTTTGCACGAATTGGCGTTCATATTTATAAGGATATAAATGTAAATCTAAAGAAAACCATAGCTGGAAAGGATGGCTACTGCCTGATTGAATTGATCCTGAGATGATTATATGTAATTTATGGAATGAATTTATTAGCTATTAAACATATTATTAGTATAATTATGGAACGAGTACATACCGGTATTATAGGGCTTGATGAAATGATAGGAGGAGGATATCCTAAAGGCCGCACTGTCCTGATACTCGGGACAACAGGGTCTGCTAAAACCATATTGGGGGTAAGTTTTATTCATAAGGCATGCCAAGAAGGACGAAAATCACTGATAATTGCCACTGAAGAATTGCCGGAAGACATTATTGCACAGGCAGAATCAGTCGGGATGTCATTTGAAAAATTCAAAACCGATGGCATCCTGGCTATTGAAAAGCTCTATGAAGAGCGAACAACACATGCCAGGGAAATATTGGCATATGGAATGGATGGAAGCGATAAACTTCAATCTAATATTACCGGTTTATTGGATAGGATTTCAGTGGATATTGACAGCGTTTTGATAGATAATATAGGGGTTTTTACCCTGAATATGTCACCAAATGAGTTCAGGGCACAGATCGACTCTTTAGTTGCGGGATTGACCAAAAGAAATATCACTGCTGTATTGATAATGGATATGTCTGCGGACAGTCGTACTGAAAACATTGCTTCATATTCTGTTTATGGAGTACTAAGGACATCCATTAAGGATAATCCGTTTACAGGATCAAGAGAAAGGCTTTTGGAGGTCTTGAAGATCCGAAATACCAAAATCTCTCTTGACCCTATGAGATTTGAAATTACCTCAAAAGGCATAGAACTTATAAAATAATAAAAAGGATTAAACTCATGTTAACCAAGCTATTATCCACCGGTCTTCCAACTCTTGATAAAGAACTTGACGGAGGGCTGCTTCCAGGTTCCCTTGTATATCTTACGGCAGATTCCATGACAATGGGAGAGATTTTTTTATACCAGTTTATACAGCAAAGACCCAGCTATTATGTTAATACGGAGCGTAAATCCGAACATATAATAAATAATATTAAACAGTTTGGATTTGAATCTTCCGGAATTAAATTCATTGACATACACGAAAAATATTATGAAAAAATAGGTAAACTTCTGGACAGGGGAGAACTCAGGGATTATAAAGTCATGGATTTTTATATAAAACAGCTTGAGTTGATCGATGCCATGGAAATGAACCTTATTGTGGATACTATAACGTTTTTTCAACACCTTGAAGTAAAAAGGAGCAAATTCAAGGAACTGATAGATATAATGTATGAAACTATAAAAAGAACGCAAGGTCTTGGATTCCTCTATGGGATAAAATCTGATAATCGTTCTCTTATTGAAAATGAGGTATTAAATATATGCGATGCGGTCTTTGATATTTCCCTCATAAGAAAAGCTGATAAAACAACTACCGAATTGACGATACCAAAAGCAAGAGACCGCCCCATTCATGGCAATGTCCTGAAGTTCAAAATTGAGGGCGGGATCATAATGGATACATCAAGAGAGATAGCATGATGATTTTGTGACGGGAAAACTTAATACCACACTCATTAATATTAACTTTATGAACGGGACTACTATACAGGTAACCATAAAAGGGGTATATCTGATCGAAAAAGCGCCAGGCCCGGTACCGATCGTATTGCTTGAAGACGAATCAAAACGCATGATGCCGATATATATCGGAATATCAGAGGCAATATCTATAAATTCTGCTCTTAAACATGAGATCCCGCCCCGCCCGATGACCCATGATCTTTTTATCTCATTACTCTCGCGCCTGGGTTCGACGATAGATGATATCCTGATAGATGAGTTAAATGAAGGGGTCTATTATGCAAGGATGACTGTTGCTATGGATGGAAAGCGTTTTGAACTTGATGCAAGACCAAGCGACTGTATAGCCATAGCCCTTCGATGCAGCGCCCCGATACATATAAGGGAAAGTGTACTTTCAGATGCGGTAATTTCAAAAGAAGAGCTTCAAAATGTGATGCCTCTTGAAAGTTACATGTCCGGATAATGCAAATCACAAAACATATCCATGCGATAAAGATCCATTTCCAGATAGCGATAGGTCCGGGAATAAAAGTTGATCGATTTGTTTATGTTTATCTTATTTATGGTAAAAAGATAGTTCTCATTGACAGCGGTGTTGCGACTTCTGAGAATATGATCTTCGATTATATCAGGAAGACAGGAAGAAATCCCGATGATATATCACTGATCATCCTGACACATTCACATCCGGACCATATCGGTGCTGCGCATGAAATACAAAGAATGACAGGATGCACGATTGCAGCTCATCACGGGGAAAAATCATGGATAGAAGACGTTGAACTGCAGTCAAGGGAACGGCCTGTACCTGATTTCCATTCGCTTGTTGGGGGATCGGTCAGGATTGATCGCATCGAAACGCTTCGACCGATCTCGGAGTTAAAAACCGTAAAGAATGATAATGGGCAAGAACAATAATATGCGTACTGTATCAGAAAACGATCAAAGATACAAAGTCAACGGCGTGATATCACTGGCTCAACAGGCGATAGAAGAAGGCGCCACGAAAGAAGAGATTACTGAAGCCTTAAGAGTTGCACAACATTTGAGCGGTGTGGGTTGCGTATATACGGCGGCACAGGCGCTAAAGGAGCTGTTCGCATATTTTTAACACCGCAGAGATCAATTCTACTTTTTACAGCTATCCCTCACAGGGTCTCGTTTTTGGCTACTTTAATAACCATTACCATGGCTATGCACCTGAGAACTGCATAGATGAGATAATCGAATTGAGCATGGAAAAGATTTTGTAAGCATATTGGCGCGCTTATGCTTGCACTGCCGGAGGATATATCAAGAAGTGTACTTCTTGGGATCAAAAGGGATAAGTGGGAATTCAGCCAGTATACGGGGAGAGGAGTGGATCCAATTTGGCATCATCAATAAGATTTTATCTAAGTATAACTATAAAGATTTGTTGCTTTTATGGAGATTATGGTCAAACAGAAACCTGAAGAGAAAGCCAGACAACATATCGACAAACTGCTTGTTAGTGCAGGATGGACAATTCAAGATTATCCGGAGTTTAATCTTGGCACATCTCTGGGCGTAGCTGTGCGTGAATTTCCACTGGATTCGGGTTTTACCGATTATTTATTATTCTTAGATAGATGCGCCGGAGGGGTCCTGGAGGCTAAACCGGAAGGAACAACTTTAAGCGGAGTATCAGAGCAGACAGAAAAATATTTAACGGGTATTCCGAACAGGCTTCCAATAGTTGAGGATTCGCCTCCTTTTTCTTATGAGAGCACAGGTACAGAAACCTACTTCCGGGATATAAGGGACACGGATACGAGGTCTCGAATGGTTTTTGCATTTCATAAACCTGAGACTTTAATGGAATGGAGCTCTCAACCAGATACTCTCAGGTCAAGATTGAAAACAATGGCCTCAAATCATCCATTGATAAGAGAAGGGCTCAGGGATTGCCAGTTTGAAGCTATACGGAACCTGGAACAATCCTTGGCGCAGGCTAGATCAAGAGCGCTCATACAGATGGCAACAGGAAGCGGAAAGACCTATACTGCCGTGAGTTTCATTTACCGCCTGATAAAATTCGCAGGTGCCAAAAGGATTCTTTTCCTGGTGGACAGGAGCAACCTTGGACGCCAGACAAAAAAGGAATTTGCGCAGTATGTGACCCCTGATGATGGCAGGAAGTTTACAGAGCTATACAATGTACAGCACCTGACATCAAATACAATTGATCCCGTGAGCAAAGTTTGTATCACTACAATCCAGAGGCTTTATTCAATGCTCAGTGGGGAGGCAGAATTTGAGCCTGATAACGAAGAGCAGTCACTTTTTGAGATTTCCCCGGATGGTAAGGTAAAGGATGTTTCTTATAATCCTCAAATTCCTATCGAGACATTTGATTTCATTGTCACGGATGAATGCCATCGTTCAATCTATGGTCTCTGGAGACAGGTTCTTGAATATTTTGATGCGTTCATAATAGGACTGACTGCTACACCATCGAAACAAACACTGGGATTTTTTAACCAGAATCTTGTCATGGAATATAGCCATGAAAGAGCAGTTGCAGACGGGGTGAACGTAGGATATGAGGTTTACCGCATCAAAACCAATATCATTGAAAAAGGCAGCCGTGTTGAAGCAGGAGATTATATTGATAAAAGAGATAAACTTACAAGAAAGGTCAGGTGGGAACAAATTGATGAACCTTTGGAATATGCCCCGAATCAGCTTGACAGGAGTGCGGTTGCAAAAGACCAGATCCGGACAATTATCAAGACCTTTAAAGATAAGCTACCCACAGAGATTTTCCCCGGAAGGATGGAAATCCCGAAGACCCTTGTTTTTGCCAAAGACGATTCGCATGCAGAGGATATTGTCCATATTATCAGGGAGGAATTCGGTAAAGGCAATGACTTCTGCAAGAAAATAACCTATCGAACCGTTGGAGATAAGACAGAAGACCTCATAGCCAGTTTTCGTAATTCCTATAATCCCCGGATAGCTGTGACCGTGGACATGATTTCAACCGGGACAGATATCAGGCCGCTTGAGTGCCTGTTGTTCATGAGAGATGTCAAATCCAGGGTTCTTTTTGAGCAGATGAAAGGACGGGGTACCAGAACAATATCTCATACGGATTTCCAGGCTATCACAAGGGATGCTCTTGCCAAAACCCATTTTATGATAGTGGATGCAGTGGGCGTTTGTGAGAATGATAAAACTGATTCCCGCCCGCTTGAGCGAAAAAAGAGTGTGTCATTTGATAAGCTCATCACATCAATTGCGGCAGGGATCAGGGATGAAGATAATCTTACTTCCCTTGCAGGAAGACTTTCGAAGATGGATAGGGAAATCGATGAAAAAGACAGGTCGGATATTGAAAAAGCCTCAGAAGGCAAGTCTTTAAAAGCGCTTGCCAACGGCCTTCTGGATGCTGTTGACCCTGATAAGAAATTTGAGAAAGCACGGGATATTTTCAAAACTGAAATGCCAACAGATGATCAAATCAAAAACGCAGGGAAGGAATTGGCGAAAAGCGCCTGCATTCCTTTTGATAGTCCCAAACTCAGGAAACTTCTCATTGAGATCAAGAACAAGAATGAGCAGGATATCGATATAACGAGTAAAGACACGGTCATTTTCGCAGGCTATGATGAACAGGCAAAGGAAAAAGCCCGCACTGTTGTGGATACTTTCAAGAAATTCATTGAAGAGAATAAAGATGAAATTACTGCCCTCCAGATAATTTACAGCAAGCCCTATGGCAAGCGCCACCTGACATACGGGGAGATAAGAGAGGTTGCCGATGCAATAAGGAAACCGCCATATCAACTCACGCCGGAAATACTCTGGCAGGCTTATGAACAACTCGATAAGTCCAAGGTAAAAGGCGCCAGTGCGCAGAAGCTTCTGACCAACATCATTTCATTGATAAGGTTTGCCTCCGGAAAAACTGATGTGCTTGAGCCTTTCCCTGAAACAGTGAACCAGCGCTTTGAAAAGTGGCGCACGGAGGGAGCGGGAGGGAGGTTCACACAGGCTCAGACTGAATGGCTTGTAATGATAAAAGATCATATAGCAACATCATTGAGCATTGGGAATGAGGATTTTGAACTTTCGCCGTTCTATGAAAAGGGAGGGATCGTGAAGGCATACCAGCTCTTCGGCAATGGATTGAATAATATCTTAGAAGAGCTAAATGAGGTGCTTGCTGTATGAAAAAGATTGAAATAAATGATGGTTCGATACCAGTCGAGTTAGCAAAATCTTTGCAGCTTGATAAAAATAAAGAGATGCTGCTCATCAAAGTTTGCAGGAATAGCGACATATCTTTTCTTGGTTTATTCGGCTCTTATTCCAGAGGAGAGCAAAAGGAAAAAAGCGACATAGATTTTTTGGTGAATTTTTCAAAAAGAAAGAGCCTGCTGGATCTTGTTAGGATCGAGAGGGAAATGTCAAATATCCTTAGTGTAAAAGTTGATCTTTTAACTGAGAAATCAATTAGTCCTTATCTGGTGGATAAGATAAAGAAAGAGGTGAAGCCGCTTTATCATGTCAGAAGTTGAAACGATTATGAAGAAACTTAATGAGAATATGCCGACTTTGAGAGAAAAATACAAGGTCAAAACCCTTGGAATCTTCGGTTCGTACATCAGGGGAGAACAGAAGAAAAAAAGCGATGTTGATATTCTTGTTGAATTTGAGAAACCTTTAGGACTTCTTGAATTTGTGGGTTTGGAACTGCAATTAAGCAAGGTGGATTTGGTCATGAAGACCGCATTAAAACCAAAAATCGTGAAGCATATACTTGAAGAAGTAAGATACATATGAAAAAAATTGACCAAATTGTAAAGAAACTTAAAGAAATTAGACCTGTTATTGAGAGTAAATACTGTGTTAAAAATCTAGAAATCTTTGGCTCTTATATTCATGGTGAACAAAAGAAAAGTAGCGACTTAGATATCCTTGTTGAATTTTCTAAAACCATTGATTTGTTCAAATACATAGAACTTGAGAATTATTTGAGCGAAAAACTTGGCGTTAAAGTTGATCTCGTGATAAAAGATACGCTAAAACCACGCATAAAAGACAGGATATTGAATGAGGCTATACCCGTATGAAAAAAGAAAGAGATATCAGGCTTTACCTTGATGACATTCTCGAAGCAATCGGGAAGATAGAAAGATATACAATGGGTTTGGATTTTGAACAATTCAGGAAAGACGAAAAAACCAGCGATGCTGTCAGAAGGAATTTTTCAGTTATTGGGGAAGCTGTCAAACAAATTCCTCTAATCATAAGAAAGAAATATCCCGATATCCCCTGGAAAATAATTGCCGGAATGCGTGATAAGCTGGTTCATGAATATTTTGGAATCAGATATGATGTGGTATGGGAGACAATTGAATTGAGGTTGCCTTCCCTTAGAGTCGCAATAAAGAAAATATTGGATCAGATGGATAAGGAAATGGAACAAGAATGAAAGGTAAAGTGGAGAATTCTTATTCCGGAAATCCCTTTGGCTTGAGTGAGACTGGAAAAGTGCCACACCAGCGGCATAGAACACAGATGAGGCTGAAAATCTGGGATATGAATTAAATTTCTTCCCATTCTTCCAGAGTCATTTTTCTTCCAATGAGTGTCTCCAATTCTTTGATCATCATTTTAAGTTGCGGGACTTAATATTCATCATTGCCTGGAATTGTTATGACTTTGGTGCCATATCGCATATAGAAATGCCGTCCGCCGGGTTCAGGCGGTGTGAAACCCAATTTTAACAGTTTTTTGATAAAAACTCTGCGTTTACAAAGATTCCATTTAGGCATGA
>Ga0172443_1082_pt1 | contig 19127 bp, 17 predicted proteins | sample MayberryNE_Catta_6_FD_114741 | JGI IMG/M metagenome (GOLD analysis project Ga0172443, IMG submission 114741) | reverse complement strand
CCCGAACCCAAGGGCAGGTTATCCGCGTGTTACTGAGCAATATGCCGAGGGCTTACCCCTCTCAACTCGCATGGCTTAGTCGGACCCCGATAGCAGTAGCCTCTGGCAGGATCAACCAGAGTTACTTTGTTATTACACACTTTTTGAAGTTTTTATTAAACTATCGGAATTTTAGGAGGAACTATTATTGTCTTATATTAAGGTACAATAGTTCCTTGTTAATTCCCATCTATTGATTGGAATTAACCGAACTGTCACGCCAATGTCAGACGAGAATGTCCATTCTTGTCTCCATTTAATGTATCATGGTTGGAAAGCAGCTCGTCACATTCAGGTTTGTCCTTCAATCAGAGCCGACGCCTATGTTTATGTTTAACCACGAATTAAACGTAAATAAATATCTGTTGTATTTTCAAAACACAACATTCCTGTGTGTTTTCACACACGGGAAGTTTATTGTATGTCTTTTGCCGTATATAACACTTTCCCTCGTGCATTATATTATTTGAATGCACGGACAAAGCATTTTACTGCATCACACACAATCCGGTTTTACAACATAACATTCCTGCTTTCACAAGCAGGAAGCGTCTTGTATGTTATTTACCATATATAACATTTTCCCTCGATATTATAGTGAGCTAAATACTCCTTCCTGAGAAAACCTGAAATCCGTAATAACCAAATCTATTTAAATAAGTTGTATTCTAATCCAGACACCTCTGAGGATACGATGCACTTAATAATAACTGAAAAGCATGACACTGCAAGGAGAATTGCAGCTATACTGTCTGAAAAAAAGCCAGATAGGGAAAGAGTGAACGGTGTAGATACTTATAAATTCAACGGCACTACAGTTATGGGTCTTTCAGGGCATATCGTGGAAGTGGATTTTCCGAAGGAGTACAACAACTGGCAAAAAACAGACCTGCAGAACCTGATACATGCAGAGGTTCTTACAATTCCAACCCATGCTAACATTGTAACAGCTATTCGAAAACTGGGAAAAGCTGCACAACACCTGACAATCGCCACTGACTATGATCGTGAAGGTGAACTGATAGGTGTAGAAGCATTAAACATTGTAAAAAAGATAAATTCAGATGTTTCCGCAGATCGGGTTCATTACAGCACTATAACACCTGTGGAGATCAAAAAGGCTTTCTCTGCCCCTGTTAAAATTGACTTTAATCTTGCAGCAGCAGGAGAATCGCGGCAGGTTATAGACCTCATCTGGGGAGCAGTCCTCACTCGATTCGTATCATTAAGCTCTGGAAGGCTCGGGGCCAAATTCCTGTCGGTGGGCAGGGTACAGTCGCCTACACTTGCGATCATAGTGAACCGTGAAAAGGAGCGCGAAGCATTTGTGGCCGTCCCCTACTGGGAACTATATGCTACACTTGTCAATGGTGGAGAATTTGAAGCCCAGCACAAGAAGGTGCGCTTCCTGGATAAAACAGAAGCTGAAACAATCCATGCAAAACTCGGCAAAACAGGCACGTTAAAAAGTATCGTGCTTGGAAAAAGAAGCGAAAAACCTCCTATCCCATTTAATACAACCGAGTTCCTGAGAGCGGCAAGCGCTATCGGGACTTCGCCTGCAAATGCCATGAGGATAGCAGAATTCCTTTACGTTAACGGGTATATATCCTATCCGCGTACTGATAACACCGTTTATCCCGCAACACTTGACACAAAAGGCATCATTGAATCTTTCTTGAATACGGAATTTAAGGAATATGCGCAAAAGTTGTTATCCGGAAAACTCGAACCTACAAGAGGCAAGAAAGAGACTACTGATCATCCGCCAATACATCCGGCCACACCAGTTAAGAGAAGCCAGCTCAAAGACGATGAATGGAAATTATATGAGCTTGTAGTGCGCAGGTTCTTCGCAACGTTTGCCGGTGAAACCCGCTGGGAAACAATGGCTGTAACAGTGGATATCAGCGGTGAGAACTTCGGGGCGAATGGTGCAAGGCTGGTGGAATCCGGCTGGAGGTGGTACTATTCTTATAATCTGCCCGAAGACAGGATACTGCCAAAGTTAATGGAAGGCCAGTCCCTGAACGTAAAAGAAGTAACCCTTGTGGATAAAGAGACCCAACCTCCATCACGATATGGGCAGGGACATCTGATCAAGATAATGGAAGATCTGGGACTGGGGACTAAATCAACACGTCATGAAATAATATCCAAGCTTTTCTCAAGAGCATATGTTCACGGCAATCCCATCCAGCCAACAAAAACTGCATTTGCAGTGGTAGATGCGCTTGAAAAATATGCAAGCACTATCACTAAACCCGACATGACAAGCAAACTTGAAAAAAATATGGATGAAATTTCCGAAGGCAAGGTCACGGAGGATTTCGTGATCAAAGAGTCAAGGGATATGCTTGATGAAGTATTCAAGGATATGACAAAAAATAAAGAGCTTATAAGTGAATCCTTAAGGAACGGGCTTTACGAAGATAAGATCATTGGAACCTGCCAGAAATGTTCTTCTGACCTCATTATCCGAAAATCCAAAAAAGGTTCGAGATTTATCGGATGTTCGGGGTATCCGAAATGTGATTTTACTCTTCCGCTACCTAAAATCGGACAGATTATAGTAACTGAAAAACGGTGCAGTGACCATGGTCTTTTTCATATTAAAATCGTGAACAAAGGGAAGCGTCCCTGGGAAATCGGTTGTCCTCACTGTAATTTCAACGAGTGGCAGAAAAAAGTTGAAGAAGAGAAAAGGAATGGGTTAAATAAAGAGCAAAAAGTTGAAGCAAATAATATTAAATCGACTACAGGGAAACGTAAGTATCCAAAAAAAGCACCGAATTAAAAGAATTTATAAAAGATTGTTATTTATATTCTAAACTTGATATAACATATAAAAATGGTACTATTTGAACTTCTAATGTCCTATGGAATGCTGGGACTTCTTCTCATTGCTCTTATTTCATCCATTATACCAATCCCTACTGAATTTATGGTTCTCGGGTTATTGGATATTGGAAAAAAACCTGAGCTGGTACTAATAATATTTATAGCAGGGTCGATAGCGGGATCATACATTGGTTATATCATAGGAAAATATGAACTCCGAAAGATCATCCCTTTCCATAACAAGGAAAAGGAAAAGAGGATGCAAATATATTTTCGCAAATACGGTGCGTTTCTGCTGCTTATACACCCATGGATCCCAATTGTGGGCGACCTTGCCCCCATGGTGGCAGGAATTGAGAACTATGAATCAAGAAAATTCATGATATTGATTTCAATTTCAAAAACAATAAAATGTATAGCGATTGTTTATTTCTCCACCAAGCTCATAGATATCTGGACTATTTTCATCAAATAATCAGATATATTCTTCTTGAATTTTCCAGGGTATAATTGATACGAATGTTATTTATATAAACATGAAAATAAGAGATACAATGCGTACGCTTATCATATGTATTGACAGGGACAACGACCTTGGGGAGAAAGCAAAAGTGGAAACTCCGATAATCGGGCGTGCGGCAAATATCGATGCAGCGGTTAAACTTGCTTCCAGCGACCCTGAGGATTCGGATATCAACACAATTTTTGGCGGGATAAATGTATATGACAAATTGGTCGCCAAAAAGGATGAGGTTGAGATTGTTTCAATAGCAGGGGATAAGAAAATAGGGATACAGGCTGACATGAAGATAGCAGAACAGCTTGACAGGATCCTTTTGGAGTTAAAACCACTTAATGTGATACTTGTTTCTGATGGAGCGGAAGATGAATCCGTATTACCTATTATCCAGTCCAGGATAAAAGTAGATGCAGTTCATAGAATAATCGTAAAGCAGCATGAGAATCTGGAAAGCACATATTATATAATTAAAAAAGCGTTCAATGACCCGAAAATCTCACACACTTTTTTCGTTCCTATCGGTCTTGTATTTCTCATATATGCAATCTCATTATATTTTAACCATCCTGAAGTTGCTGTCATGGCAATATCGGGGGCAATAGGCCTTTACATGCTCTTTCGCGGAACTGGTCTTGATGATGCGGTCGATAGTTTCAAAACATCTATGATAAGGTCCTTATATGGGGGTAAAATTACCTTTGTAATGTACCTGACGGCCATAATACTATCCCTCATAGGAACAGTCCAGGGTGGCATTACACTGTGGGATTACTATAACAGGCCGATATTGGTGGGATATCTCGTCTTACTGATGGGCTATATCAATGCTTCCATATGGTGGTATGTGCTTTCAGGAGTATTAGTTAATATCGGACAAATTTTTGACCTTCACCTGGCCAAAGAAAAAATCGGAAGGCACTGGTCTCATCCATTCTTTGTCCTTGCTGCCGGAATTGTTTTATGGGCCGGAAGCACATATCTCCTGGTTATAAGGGAGGCATTGGAAATATATCCGATAATAAATAATGGCTACCAGTTTATGTTTGGAAGCATGGCTGTGGCAGTAGTGATTACATTTGCCGGGGCATGGATTTCATCGAAGACCGTAAGAAAAAGAACAAACAGGTATTGATTTAATCATTTTTATGTCTTTCAATGGCTTCATCAAGGGTTAATTCCCCTTTTGCGACAGCTCTTGCAAGAAGCCGCGGAATGGTCGAGCGCCCGTTGGAGTGTTCCCTGCTTGATTCCTGAATTACCCTTACTTCCCTATTCGAAGGCTCTATATACTGTTTTCCCACGAGTTTTCCAGGAATCAATGCAATATTTATCGCTGCAATGATATCAGATATCACCTGGCCGTGAACTCCTTTCCCAAGATGCGGCGTTGTTCCGGTCTCATCTACCATTTCGACCTGTAATCCAAGGTCAAGTATGCCGTTGATCAGCTGGGAACGTATAAGTCTTGCTCCGTGACCTATCCTGATAACGATTTTTTTATTTTCAAACTCCCGCATTGTTCGTCTTATTAGCGGGCGAACATCACCCACAGAAACATGATGGACCGAAATAGTCTTGTTATTTCCAAGTACTGCAACGCCCGGATATTTTCCAGGGTCTATTCCGATTATTATCTGTTCAAAGTCCTCTCCGAATAATTTTGAAAGTGCTTTATCCAGAGTTGCCTGGGGCCTGCTTTCGGCGATAACAATTTTATCATGCCCGAAATCAATATTCTCCGATTCTCTTTCTGTAGTGATTATCACTCCGACGTGCGGTGGTATGAGTTCTTCGGGATTTAGAACAAGAATATTCAATTTACGGGCCCGGGCTTCCTCAATAATGGAATGATACACCGAAAAATCATCGGTAACAAGAGCTATAGTTTTATACCTTTATAACCCTCCTGAGAAGTTGTTTCTAAATAGCAATTATATTCAATTCAATATTATGATTCACGGTATATTACTCTTTTCACTCATCAGATTCACATCGATTAAGAAATCCCCGTCCTGGAATGAACCGGCCACGACCTCTCCTTGCAATTATTTCACCATCTTCGGATACTACTTCGCCCCTTGAGATAGTCATTCTGGGGAATATCCCTTTCATGCCGTAAAAAGGTGTCCAGCCAGCTCTGCTATGCATCTTTTCTTTGCGGATTTCCTTTGCTTCTCCTATGAGTATCATGTCTGCGTCATATCCGGATTCCAGCGCACCTTTTTTTAGAGAGAATATTTTTGCCGGATTCTGACTTGTTACCTCGATTACCCGTTTCAATGTAATAAGATTTCGCTTTACTGCCATAAGCATTAGCGGCAGCATTGTTTCCACCCCGGGAACTCCAGCAGGGGCTGTCCAGATATCTGTCAGTTTCTCAGATTCAAGATGCGGCGCATGGTCTGAAGCAACAATATCTATAGTCCCGTCGTTCAGTCCCGCCCACAGAGCCTGCTGTGATGAAAAATCACGCAGAGGCGGGTTCATTTTCCCCAGCACCCCCAGGCGCCTGTAATCTCTTATGGAAAGAAAAAGGTGATGCGGCGTTACTTCACAGGTTATTCTGTTATTTTCAGTTTTGGCTTTCCTTATGACCTCTATGCTTTCAAGGGTGCTGATATGGCACAAATGCATTTTAGTATCCGCTGCGAGTTTGAGTGCCTTTTCCACAGCGATTTTCTCGGAAAGATTGGGACGCGACTTTGAATATGATTCGGGTGCTAAGTTCCCCTTAAGCAGATGGACGAATTTCTTTCTTGTTTCCTCGTCCTCGGCATGGATGCATGCCACTGCACCCAGGTTTCCTATGATCTCAAGCGCCTCTTTCAGTGTCCTCTCATTAACATTTAGCAACCCTGTGGATTCTGCCATGAATATTTCACCGAACGCGGTCACACCAAGTTCCCAGAGTTCCTTAAAATTGGCGGGATTTGCTGTTACTCCTGCATTAATACCAAAGTCGATTATTGACTTCCTGGATTCTTTTAGCTTTTCCTTGAAAGAAGAAAAATCTACGGTGGGTGGAATTGTGTTGGGATGGTCAATGACCGTAGTGACCCCTCCAGCGGCTGCAGCACACGAACCTGTGTACCAGTTCTCTTTGTTTGTCATGCCAGGATCACGGAAATGAACATGGACATCAATCGCCCCGGGCAGGATAAGAGCGCCTTTTGCGTCTATGACCTCGTTAACATCCTGCGGATTGACTATTTTCCCGATCTTTGTGATTATTCCGTTATCTACCGCTATTTCAGCCGGCTGGATTGCTTCGTTTATGAAAATCCGGGCATTTTTTATTACGAGGTCTGGCATGGTTGATACTTAATTGTCTGTGGATATTTATTAGGTTAAGTTAAAACATCCGGAAATTATGGAGAATTGATTCTTATTGCTGAAGATGAGCTCAATTCGTGAGATTACCAGCTCAACGTTGAAAACATACGGGTATAAAGTGCTTACAGCCGAAGACGGTGCACAGGCAGTTGCAGAGTATGCTCAAAACACGGATAAAATCAGAGTTATCCTTATGGATATGATGATGCCGGTTATGGATGGTCGGATGAGCATCCGGGCGGTTCGCAAGATTAATCCTGAAGTCAAAATTATCGTAGTCAGCGGATTAGCGGAGAAAGAAAAACTCAGGGACATTGCAAACTATACAAACACTTTCTTGCCAAAGCCTTACACGGCTAAGACATTGTTGAAGAACGTACATGAGGTTTTAAGTGCAAAATAGGATTTTCAGAATAGTTGTGAATATTTCAGGTGATTTTAATCTGAACTTCTCCCCTTTTTATATCACTCGCGATCTTTCCATCTTGCATGGTTATTATCCTCTTTGTCCTTGCCGAGACTGCAGTATCATGGGTTACAATAAGGATGGTCTGCCCGTTTTCACTTAATCCTCGAAGAAGTTCGACGATCATATCGCGCGTTTTTGTATCAACCTCCCCGGTAGGTTCATCCGCAAGGATGATCGCAGGATTGTTCGCCATAGCCCTTGCGATCGCAACGCGCTGCTGCTCCCCGCCGGATAATTCTGAAGGCTTGTGGTCCATACGGTCGCGAAGCCCCATCTGCGTGAGAAGTTCGGTCGCTCTTTCTCTTCTTTTACTTTTGCGGACCCTTGCGAACCGCATCGCCAGATCAACATTTTCAAGCGCTGAGAGCGTGGGTATGAGATTGAAATGCTGGAAAACAAAACCTATCTTCTCACGGCGGATTTTCGGTGCCTGGCTATCGGTTGCTTTCGTGATTTCCATTCCTTCGATAAATACACTGCCGATTGTGGGTTTATCAAGAAGCCCTATCATAGAAAGGAATGTGGATTTACCGCTGCCTGATGGACCGACTATGCTCAGGAACTCACCCTTATCCACGTCAAAACTCACATCGCTCAGGGCATGCACCGGAATCTTCCCCTGCATATAAGTTTTTGAAAGGTTTCTCACGCGAAGGATAGGTTCATCCATACTTAATAGCCTCCATAGGATTCATTTTCGCTGCACGATAAGCGGGAAAACTACCGGAAATAGTACCAAGGACAGCAGCGAACAGCAAAGATATTATAATAAGCCTCGGTGTTATGGCAAAAAGGACCATTCCCATGGAAGAAAGATATTCGTTCATATAATAAATGAATACTCCACCTCCGATTATTCCTATAATCCCGCCAATAATCCCCATAAGTGCGGATTCCCCCATAGTAAGATAAAGAATATCCTTGATCTCAGCGCCCATTGCTTTCATGAGCCCGAAATCTCTTGTCCTTTCTGAAACCGACATCAACATGGTGTTCATTACACTCAAACCTCCAATAATGACTGCGAGCACTGCCGAACTGAGAGTTATTAAATTTATAACGACAAGTGTGCTTTCGACCTGTTTCCTGAGCTGCTGCGGTGAAATGGCAGTGATATTCTCAACGCTTAACTCTATCCTTTTTGCGAGGTCTTCCTCATCGACGTCCGGATAGGGAACAACCCAGATATAAGATACTATATTTTCAAGCTCATAAAATTTTTGTGCTGTTTTTAAGGGAATCGCGATAACATTGTCATAATCAGTACTTGTAAATTCCATTATTCCCACAATAGTATAATTCCTTATATGGGTTATAGAAGCTGTTTCCCGGACTCGTTTCGATCGTACCGGAAGCTCATCCCCGACTTTAAGTTTAAATTCACGTGCAACATTACTGCCTATTACCGCCCTGTAACCATCGCTTGGAAGAAGGAACCTTCCATATGTAAGTTTTGTGTCTTTTACTGTTGATTTTTGCTTATCCGGTGGGATTCCTACAACATAATCTCCTATCAATCCTATACCTTCAACATCATAAGGCATCCATAATAATCCATACGCATCAAAAACACCGGGAACCCTGTTAACGTTTCTTACTTTGGATTCTTCAATAATTCCACCCAGGTATCCTGTTTCAGGTACTACCTGGATCTTATCAACCAGATTAAATGAACGTTCCATATGGCGGTTGAAATATTCCGACATCCCGCCCATGACCATAACTGCAAAAATCCCAAGCGCTATCCCAAAAATAGTTAAACCGGTCCTGAATTTTCGCTGTGTGATGTTTCGGATTATCAAGTCATTCATACCGCAGCGCCTCCATAGGGCTCATTTTTGCTGCCCTGTAGGCCGGGTACAGCCCCGATATGACGCCAAGAAGAGTTGAGAAAACAATAGCGATAACAAGCAGCCGCGGAGTGATCGAAAAAAGAACAGTGCCGCGGGAAGCAAGATAATTATTAAGATAATAAACGAGGGCTCCGCCTCCGATAATTCCGATAATGCCTCCTAACACACCCATGATAGCTGCTTCCCCCATTGTCATAAAAAGGATATCTTTCGTCTCAGCTCCCAGGGCTTTCATAAGCCCGAATTCCTTTGTCCTTTCGGATACCGACATCAGCATCGTATTCATAACGCTAAGACCTCCGATTATAGCAGCAAGCACGGCTGCGCTTATCGTGATAAGAGTAAAAACCACGAGGGACTGCTCAATCTGTTTTCGCAGCTGTTCAGGGGAAAAAGTCTTGATCTTTTCAACATTCAGTTCTATCCTTCTTGAGAGGTCTTCTGCGTCCGTATTCGAATCCGGAACCGCGAGAATAAAAGATACGGTATCCCCACGATTATAGAATTTCTGCGCTATGTCAAGCGGGATTATCACGCCATTATCAAAAAAAGAACCTGTATATTCCATTACCCCGACGACCGTAAAATTCCTCGCATGAGTTATTGATGAAGCGCGCTGGACGCGTTTGCTTTTAATCTGGAGTTCATCTCCTGGTTTCAGGTTGAACTCGCGTGCCACGCTGCTGCCAAGGATTGTCCTGTAACCATCACCCACTGCCAGAAACCTTCCTTCAGTAAGTCTTGTGTCTTTTAATAAGGACGGCAGTTTTTCAGGCTGTACCCCGATCACTACATCACCGCCAAAAAAACCCAGGCTTTCAGGGTCAAGCGCGGCCTGCAAAAGTCCGTAAGCATCCTCGACACCAGTCACTCTTTTTACTTCCCTTGCCTTTGATTCGTTAAGATCACCTCCTCCAAATCCGATTTCCGGGAATACCCGAATTTTATCAGCAGTCAAACTTATGGATTTATCAAAGGTCATATTAAAATGTTCAGACATCCCGCCCATGACGATAACCGCAAATATACCAAGCGCAATGCCAAAAATGGTAAGCCCTGTCCTGAGTTTTCTTTGTGTGATGTTCTTGAGAATAAGATCAAACATTAGACACCTTTTAATCTCCGATGTATTATCAGGAAGATAAACAGGACACTAATCCCTTCAAAGCCCGGTGTCCCGTTAGAAGACGTTGTTACGTTAGCTGAAGGATATTCCGGGATACGAAGTACGGTTTCATATTTATCTTTGGTGACATTTTTCTGGTTTACGGCCTCTATAATCACATCATAAGTCCCCGGGTCAATTCCTCTCCAGACAATGCCTGCTGTCGATTCTTTTTCTGAAGTGAGGATGTCTTCAAGCTGCTGGCTGTATGCTTGCGTTTCATTTGTCATCCTGTTCCTGGCGGTCACAACAATAGAACCGTCAAATGGAACCTGGGATTTTCCCCGGATGGTCACGCTGGTACCATATTCATCCACCTGAACATCGGCAGGAAGGATCTCTACATCTTCTGTCGCTGTAAACTCCGATATATACGTATTCACAAGGGGCGGCGCATATAGCCTGTGGCTGTATATTTTTGCCCGTACGAAATATTTCTTATTTTCTGTCAGGAGGAATGGCCATGCTATTTTAATTGCCGTGCTGGTAGTAATGGATACGTCATCTGTTGTCTTTGAATAAACGATGTCATTATTATCAAGCAATTCTATTTTAATATCAGTCACTGTGGGATTAAAAGAACGAAGTAGTAACTGCACACCGCTGTTGGATGGAGAGAAATCCGCGACCTGGAACGCTGGCAGAGTGACAGTCCCGTAAGCTATATGGTATGAGCTGTTGGAAAGGAACCTGTCCCCTTCATATAATCCGACAGTGGCGGTATAAAAATCATGCTGGGGCTTTTGCTGCCATATTATGACCTTAGTCAAAGGTTCGCCTGGCTTTACATTGACCGGAACCTCTTTTGTTTCAATAAGTTCACCTGAATAAAAAAGTTCAAAAACCAGTTTTCCGTTAAGATACCCATCAGAATTAATGGTAACTTCACTGGTTGTGAAATCGGAAAAAAAATCCGTCAATTCAACGCGTGCAGAAGCTGAATTGGCCATAGAAAAAATTATCAAGATCAAAAGAGTTATGCCTGATATCAATTTTATGGAGTGCTTATTAATCATCATGCATATTATAAACGTTAACCATATTTATAAGTTAATAGACATTGAAGCATTCTGAAGCGCTAAGAAACCTTAATTTCGATCCAAAGGCTTTGCCTTATTCCATACAGCATAGAATTCTTCTCTTAGAATATCCGCAAAATCTTTATTAAGAAAGGAAACAGCAGCTATGAATTGCTTTGGCAAATATGGATTTTTAATAAGAAGATTTACTTTCTCCCCATCAACTATATCAAAAGGTGAGTGGATTTCGACAGAATTTTATATTTCCGGGATGGTATGATAGAAAAATAAATGATTTTAACCTCTGGATTTCTTTACCCGTATTTTCGCACATGCTCCCATCCATTATGATACTTCTCAAACTTCTTGTTATTAGTATATATCGCCATATTTTTCCTTTTGAACAACTCCCTGTCTTTTCCTACCGGACAAACTTTAATGCAGATGCCGCACGGCGACCTGAATTTGTCCCTGAGTTCGGCGCTCCTTACCGCACACTCTCTCTTATCAATGGGCGGCACAAAATCACCTTTTAACGGGATTGCGCCAGCAGGGCAATTTTTTGCGCACTTGAGGCAGTGAATGCATAGATCTGTTATCTTTATCGGGTCAGGTGTGATCTTTGCTGAAGTAAATACGGATGTGAACCTGACCCTCGGCCCGTATTGAGGCGTAAGCAGCACATTATTGTGCCCGAAAGAGCCCAATCCGGCAAGATATGCAGCATGTCTATGGGAAAAAAATGCAAATGGTTTATCGATCAAAATTTTTATGCTACCATAGCCATCCCTTGGAAGATATATGGAACTGAAACCTTTTTCATTCAGGAAATTCGCGATTTCATAAGCCTTAGAATCAAGCATGGAATTGATTGTGCTGTAAAGTTCATAATAATAGATCGATGGCGCAGTCTCTACTATAGGTAATGATACGGGCAGCCCGATCACTATTACGGTTTTAGCTTCAGGATAAATGGACTGAGGCCAGAAATCTTCGGGTATCCAGGGCACGAGAATGTTCGGCAGTTCCCCAGGCGGGTTCTTCCACCTATCAACAGGTGCAAACCCAACAATAGGTATTCCTAGTGCTTTGCATTTCTTCAGCAGTTCTTTTTTCAGGGTTTGGGGTTTCATATATCTTTTGCCGATCGTTTCCTCGACCTCTCCTGATCCAATCTCTTCATCATATACGGCCCTTCCAGCTCATACCCGAATTTCCTGTAATAATCCCTGACACCAATGCCGCTTGTTACGGCAATTTTCTTATATCCCGCATCCTGTGCGGTTTCTTCCGCACGGGACAGGAGCTCCTCGCCGTAACCTCTGTGCTGCCACTGCAGTTCACCCGCATCCTCACCCGGCGCGACCATCGACCCGTAAACATGCAATTCACGCACAAGCGCTGCGCCTTCAAGTTCTGTCCTGTGGGGTGCAGCAGGGAATCGCAGCCTCAGGAAGCCGATCAATACGTCATTTGCCGCATCTTCAAATGAAATGAAATATTCCATGCCGCCGCAAGCCCTGTATTTATCGATCATCGGTTCAATGCTCTGAGGTCTTATCCCGGAAAGCTCCTGATGCCCAACCTCGCGGCACCTGATGCACCTGCATTTTCCCTCCATTTCTAAAAGGCGCTGTTTTGCAAGCTGCCTGATATTGCTTTTCCTGATGCCTGCAAGCACCTGGTAAGCGGGAATATCGCGCTGGATCCTCTGCAGGCGCACCCATTTCGGCAGCAGGGCTTTGATGTTTGCAAGCAGCTCCACCGCTTCAGGTACTTCAAGAGGCTTATAATGCCCACGTTCCCATACTCCGTGAAGCTGTGTTCCTTCGGTGACCAGGGTAGGATATATCTTGAGATAATCGGGCATGAAGCGTTCATCTTCAAATAATCTCTTGAACATGGCAAGATCGGATGCTACTGTTGATCCCGGCAGTCCGGGCATCATATGGAATCCTACTTTCAGTCCGCTGTCGCGAAGCCTCATATTGGCGTCTGCGCTTGCAGCCACCGTATGTCCCCGCCGCATGCGTGCAAGGATAAAATCATACGTGCTCTGTACCCCGATCTCAACCTTTGTCGCCCCAAGCTCAAGGATAGTATCGATATGCTCTTTTTTTGTCCAGTCGGGTCTTGTCTCTATGGTTATACCCACATTCCTGACCCCGGCGCTCTCGTTTGCAGACCGGACTTCTTCTACTGAAACATAATTTCTTCCTCTTCGCCATTCACTGCCGTAGAAATCATTCATGGCCTCGGTACAGCGCTTCACGAACCACTCCTGGTAGCACAGCATCCTGGAAGTATACGTTCCGCCCATTACGATAAGCTCTGCTTTCTCTACCGGGTGACCGATTTGTGAGAGCTGTTTTAATCGCGACGATACCTGCAAATACGGGTCAAAATCATTCTCAAAAGCCCTCTTTGCAGCGGGTTCTGCTCCCATGTAGCTCTGGGGCGAATGGAATTTTGAGTCAATGCCTCCGGGGCAGGGGACGCACAGGCCATGCGGGCATGGGGCAGGGGAAGTCATGGCCGCTATCACCGCTACTCCCGATATCGTTCTTACGGGTTTCAACTTTAGTAGTTCAAGAACATGCTGTTTTTCCTCATCACTGCGTGCAGCTGCAAGGATCCGGGAATTAGCAGGCAGGGAGGAAAGCCTGTAGCGAATGCTGGCAGCCTTTTTTGCTGCGTTTAGGGCTTTTTCGTCTGTGATCTTGTTTTGAAGAAGCTGTTCTATGATCTCCCTGGATGCTGATTCGATAGCGGTCATGTTTTTAACTGATATTGGTTTATTAATAATTAAGGCTGAGCAATGTATCATAACAAATTCGAAACATAGATGTATAAGTGCATCAATTTGATTTAATGATTATGAAGTTACTCGTAAGCCCAATCAATGTTGAAGAAGCGAAAACCTGCAAACTTGGCGGTGCGGATATCATAGATGTAAAGAACCCGAAAGAAGGCTCACTTGGCGCAAACTTCCCCTGGATGATAAAAGCTGTGAAAAAAGCGGTTAGCCCGGTACAAGTGAGCGCTACCATTGGTGATTTTAATTATAAGCCGGGCACAGCATCACTTGCAGCCCTGGGAGCGGCTGTGGCTGGTGCAGATTACATCAAAGTGGGATTATATGATATCCAGACAGGGGAGCAGGCTCTGGAAATGCTCACAAATATTGTCCGCTCCGTAAAGGAATATGATACGAATAAAAAAGTAGTGGCTTCAGGTTATTCCGATTACAGGAGAATTAATTCCATCTCGCCATTTGAACTCCCGGCAATCGGTGAAAAAGCGGGTGTAGATGTCGTGATGATGGATACGGGGATCAAGGATGGCCGCTCCACATTTGAATTCTTAAATGAAGAAGAACTCAGGGAGTTTGTTTCAAGTGCAAGGAACTATGGGCTCCGGACAGCCCTTGCAGGTACCATTAAATTTGAAGACCTGCCTGCATTAAAACGCATATCTCCTGATATTATCGGGGTCAGAGGCTGTGTGTGCGGCGGGGACCGCAATTCTTCTATCAGGGAAGAGCTTGTGGAAAAGTTAAGAACTGAAATTAGCAAAAAATAAGTAAATCAATAGGTCAGCCGCTATTTACCATGGCAGCAAATTGCGCAGCTTTGTTCCCCTCCTTCATTCGTAAAATCGATGCACCCGCACTGTTCGCAGGCTATCACTTCACCGGTTTCATCGTACAGCCTTTCTGCACCCTCAGGACGCTTTTCCGGAAGTTGCGGTGCATAGATATACGTCCACACACCTTTTGCCTTCATACGGATATTCATGGAGGATGGATTGTGTTTCCCGTGGTCAATAACAAAGGTTGTTTTAAGTTCCTCATTTTCAAGCACATCAAGAGGATAAGGTACTTTAACGTCCTTATAACCTATATTCCGGAGACACTTCTTGAAATTCTCGGCTGCCCTGTGAAAATTTTCACGAGTTTGACTTTCTGTGATTATTTCAGTCATGTTTAACTAACACCCTATGAATAGTACATGTCATTTTAGTTAATAAATATATACTGTAAGATGGGGGTATTCACCACAGCTTGCTAAATAAGCGGTCTTGGCTGCTTCTCATCAGGCTGGACAGGCAGTTTCATTGTATTTATCAATATGGGGTCTGTAACTTCTTTTGCCCGTTCAAGCAGCAGTTCTTTGCCGCACTGGGTTACTGCAAATATGGGGATTGCAGTACCGAATTGGGCAATTGTTTTCCCTGATATGCAGCCGCGGATCCATTTTGAGGTGCAGCCTGTGGTCATATCCACCATATCCAGGAATTCTTTTGCCTCCTCTTCAGGCATACCTGTAGTATGGACACCGAATTCGATTATCTGGACATCATGTTTTTTCTCAAGCTCCCTCATTGCGCGGGCATCTTTTACGCCAGTCACAGAAACCCCTATTTTCTTATGACCCATTTCGATAGCTTTTTTCACTCCAGCCACCTGGTCAAGTGCAGCGGTTGCAGGGTCAAGGACGGTTCCGCCAACTTCCTGTATCCGCTCAATGAGCTTTGGAATCGGAGTGGTTTCAACCAGTCCTGAGATGCGCGAGCCCATGCCCTGCGCAAGTTTGGGATTGCTCGTGATCACAGTTCCTGCGCCATCGCATGCAGTCACGCATGTATCAATAAGACCGCGGCGCAATCCTGTCATGAAGGTCTCACTTGCGCCAAACCCCACGAATATTTCCATTTCAATAGCCCTGTCCTCTGTGAACAGGCCGAAATCCTTTATCCTGAAATCGATATTTTCCTTTGCTGACTTGGAGGTGAATTTTTTTATCCCGCGGACTTTATCGAATATCGGGCAATATTCTGTCTGGGGTTCGCTGACTTCAACGACTTTTCCGTTCTCGACTACAACTCGTGTTTTTCCGAGAGCTTCCATAACATGTCTATCTTTTGCCATGAGCATTAATATGTGTCTTGAAGGTATTAATCATTAAGATAGTGACAAAATTTTATAAGTTGAGGCAAAATTTGCCTGTTTCCTCGATCCAAAAAAAATATTCCAGGGCATAAGATATATAACCCTTACCAAATAAGAAAGAAAAAATGAGTGCTATAAAAATAGATCCGAATATCAAATACCTTGAAGGCACACAGCGCGTATTTGACCCTGAGACCACGCTTGCAAAAACCACACAGCTTCTTCCGAAGATAGGGGTTACCCGTATTGCCAATATTACTGACCTTGACCGTGTAGGCATCCCGGTTTTCTCAGCTATCAGGCCAAGCGCAGCTACTGGTGCAATATCCATATACTCAGGAAAGGGCGTAAGTGAAACAAATGCCAGGATATCTGCTATTATGGAAAGTTTTGAGCGCTGCCTTGCAGAGCAGCCTGAGGTAAGCGTCAATCTTAGCGGTATTGAATTAAACACAGAGAAAGTTACCGATACTTACGAGTCTCTCTGCGAGAGCTATCCTGCCTTATACCCTGATGCACTCCTCCTTCCGCAGCCGGTTGCCGAGTTCACAAGCCTTGAATGGGTTATGGGGGATGACATTTTAAACGATGTAGAAGTTTTCGTTCCTGCCAATGCGGTTTTCCATCCCTATGATCCCCAGAGCGGGAACAAGCTTATGAGAAGCAATACGAACGGCCTTGCTTCCGGAAATACTATCGAAGAAGCGATACTCCATGGATTACTTGAAGTGATAGAAAGAGATTCGCTGAGCATAGCCGAATATACCCGCAACCCCGGAAAAGAAATAGTGCTTACTGAAAAAGACGGATTGAATTACGAACTTAAAAGAAAATTGGAAGAAGCCGGCATTAATGTAAAAATCTGGCTGCTTGATTCGGATATAGATATTCCCACGGTGGTTACAGCACTTGATGATGTAGTCCTTAAAGACCCGGCCCTTCTTGTTATGGGTGCAGGTTCGCACCTTTCGCCCGAAATTGCAGTAACAAGGGCGTTAACAGAAGCTGCACAGAGCCGGGTTGTTCAGATACACGGAGCGCGCGAAGATACGGACAGGGAGCAAGTAGTAAGAACCTTTGGTTACGACCATATGAAAAGAATGAACAGTTACTGGTATGAGAATATCGGGCAGGTTCATATGGATGAACTGGACGACAGCTCAAGTAATACACCAGCCGCAAATATTAAGACAGTATTGGAACGGCTTGAAGATATCGCTGACGGTGCGATAATCGTAAATCTTTCAAGAGGTGTCGATATCCCGGTAATAAGAGCGATAATCCCCATGTTTGAACTCTACACTCTTGACCGCGAAAGAAAAGGGGATCGCATCAAAAAAAAGAAAAAAAGAGTGGTTAAGTGAAGCCTGTAGTGTATACCGGTACAAGCATAAGCCAGAGCGATGCGCTAAAAATACTGGATGCAGATTACCGTCCCCCTGTAAGGCGTCATGATATCAGGAGACTTCTTAAATCATACCCTGAAATAATCGGGATAATCGACGGGGTTTTCTTTGACAGCGCAGCAGTAGCTCACCGCGAAATAATCGAAGCCTTAAAAAGCGGGATAATCGTCATCGGAGGGGGAAGTATGGGGGCGCTTCGTGCTTCTGAGCTTGAATCTTATGGAATGATAGGTGTTGGAAAAGTCTTTGAGATGTATCGGGACGGGATTATTGAAGCAGATGATGAAGTTGCTGTGACATTCGATGCAGAATCAAATGAAGCGCTTTCAATTCCGCTTGTCAATATGAGGATGACGATCGAAGCTGCAAAAAATGCCGGGGTCTTAAATTCCGAACAGGCAACTGCAATTATTGAAATCGCCCGGAGGTTATTCTATCCGGACAGGAATTACCAGAATATCATACTTGAATGCATAAAAAATGGAATTATCACGGATATTGAAAAGGATAAATTGATTGATTTTATTAAAACGAATGAAGTTGATATAAAACGCCAGGATGCCATTCTCGTTCTTGAAAAAATCAAAGAGTTTTCTTAGCGTGAAAAAATAAAAAATAGGGACAATTTGTCCGATTGTCCCTATGCTATGCAATCTTTCTTATCGCATCTACTCAATCTTCTTCATCCGTATCTTCTTCGTCTTCTTCATCCTTTATATCATGTTTGGGAGATATAAAGTCATGAAATCTGTCCTTATTAAATATATGTCGCGGCCTGTTCGTGAAATTGTTGTTTATGGAAGTTTCATTCTCTTCCAGAACTACAATTAAGAAAGGTGAGCTAACGGGCACAAAGCCTTTCAAATTCTTTTCCGTTACAATATATTTGCCATCCGGGAGGTCGTTGAATTCGTAGAAACCCGTATCATTTGTCCTGGTTTTTTGTTTGATTTTCCTGGTTTCCGGTTCAATGCCTCTCAACCTGATCTTCACGCCTTCTATGCACTTGCTGCTGGCGCTGCTGATCTTGAATCCTGAGATGCTGCCATTTCCAGGCTCCACACTGGTTACAGCTACATCTGCGCTTCCGGAAACAGTTCCGTTCGCTGCATTCACTGTTGTGTTCCCAACAGCAAGTGCAGTAAATGTGGTAGTTGCACTTCCATTTATATCTGTCAGTGTATTTGATGGGGTTACATTTCCAACAGTCGAATTACTGACAGTCCAGGATATGTTAACTCCGGCCATCGGCGTGTTGTTTCCATCCAGAGCGGTTGCATTGAATATTTGTGTTCCATTAATATCCAGTGTTGCCGTTGATGGCGAAACGCTGATTGTAGGTGATACAACTACAGGTTCCTCGACAGTTATGTTGATATCCTGGAAATTTGTTATGAATGGATTTGCAGTAGATGCATATACTCTGACAGTGTGGTTTCCAGTTGCATTAGGTGCTGTTAGAGTAGATGATAATATGCCACTTGAATTGACTGCGGCAGCCGACATAACAGGAGTCGGACTAAATAGAGAA
>Ga0172443_1081_pt1 | contig 19327 bp, 20 predicted proteins | sample MayberryNE_Catta_6_FD_114741 | JGI IMG/M metagenome (GOLD analysis project Ga0172443, IMG submission 114741) | reverse complement strand
CCAAAAAAAGAAATGATGGCATCAGATGCGATCATTGCGCTCATATCCGGCTTCATTCTGTCGCTGTCGATAATTACAATTGGATTGATAGGTTCCTCGTAAGCAACATTGACACCGGGGACATTTGCGCCTGCCCTTTTTGATTTGTCATATATCCCTTTTGGTGAGAAAGCCGCCCTCCTGTGGGCTTCCCGCTCCATGCAAACCCTGAGTGGACAATGGATATACACTTCACCGAATTGTGGGATTAGTTTTCGCGCTAAATTTCGGTACTTCCTCTTGTTAGCAGTAGCATCGATAAAAACATTCACACCGCATTCAGTCAGGAGTTTTGCCATATAAGCAAGGGATGCATAAACGATATTTCGTTCATCATCAGTATATTTCGGGTCAGGGGTCAGGACTTTTCGAACCTCATCAAGCTGGAGGATCTTTACTTCAATTCCCTCATTCCTGAGAATGGCAGCGGCTCGGGATGCTATCACTGTTTTACCGCTTCCAGGAAGACCCGTGAACCATACTGCAAAAGCCATATAAATTCCTATAAATAAGAATTCACGTTCTTATAATCAAACTTTTCGGTATCCAGGATATTATTTATGAAATTGAAAAGCTTTGTCCTTACAGCAGGATCAAGATTGGGATACCATACCGGGCTTGCCACAACAACGGATCTGAAAACATAAAAAGGCTGGATAACATTCAAGAGCTCCATATCACCCGTTTTCTCAAGATAATTATTGAAGAAGATTTCAAACATTTCCTTAAAAGGCCCTTTTAGTTCCCCGTATTTCTGGAGAGAATAGAACAGGTAATTCATTGTTATTGAGGAAACATCATCCGCTGCTTCACCCCATTCACCCCGGCTCCTGTCAAGCACTGTGAAATCCGTGCCCTCACGGAACATGATGTTCCATGGATGGAAGTCCCCATGCGTCATGCAGAGGCGATTTGTCTTGCTCTTTATTTTATAGCGCCAATCCACACATTTCTTTTCAATATTACAGAGATCATCATGGCTTACAAAATCAAGATTGTCAGGATAGCTATCCGTCAATCCCATGATACATTCACCATGTCCCACAAGATCCCTGATTTTGCGGATATATAATTCCTGGTCATCATGTTTGTTTGCATGGATATCCACAAGATACGAGGATAATGCCAGTGTCCTGTCCCTGTCAAGAGATGTGAGTTTTCTTTCCTTTTTTATTCTTTCAAGGTCAATAAAATACTCTTTTCCTTCGATCTTTTCCATTAAGATAAAATATTCTTCAGCTTTTCCTGCCGAAAAAAGCTTCCCGTCTTTCGTGAAGTATCCTGCATCAAGCGATCTTACATGTTTTGGAAGATTATTGAAAACCGAATTTTGCCATATGAGGATTTGCGCCCTGTCGGAAAAATGGTCATGTCCGAATCCCTTCTGGATCCGCATTGAAGAAAGTACTACTGAGTGCGCTTTTCCGCCTGCTTCAAATTCAATGAGATATGGCTTGCCATAGCCGAAACCTTTTATCCCTTCCTCAATCTCGACCGGAATTCCACCAAGCTCTCCGATTTTTGTAACTTTTGAGTTCCCGTAGAGTTCCCCTAAATAATTCTCAACGGCTTTAACCTGCAACTGCATCACGTTCCCATAGTCCAGGAATGAAGGTATTTGTCCTGCTCTTCAGTTAAGGTTTCTATCTCTATTCCCATTGACTCAAGTTTTAATTTTGCCACCATGCTATCGATTTCGGGAGGAACCTTATAAACCTGGTTTTCAAACGTATCTCCTTTTTCAGATATTAATTTTACAGCAAGAGCCTGGTTGGCAAAGCTCATGTCCATGACCTCAGGAGGATGCCCGAATGCGCTTGCAAGATTCACAAGCCTTCCTTCCGCAAGAATATAGATGCGTCTTCCATCTTTCATTGCATATTCCTGGACATCATTCTTTATCTGGCTGACTTTCCTGGCCAATTTGGCCAGATCGGGTATATCTATTTCAACATTGAAATGGCCTGAATTGCATACGATTGCCTGGTCTTTCATGACCTGGAAATGCTCTTTTCGCAATACTGAGATGTCTCCTGTGACTGTTATGAACAGATCCCCGATAATGGCTGCTTCTTTCATAGGCATGACCCTGTAGCCATCCATGACCGCTTCAAGGGCCTTTCTGGGTTCAACTTCAACAACAACTACATTGCCGCCAAGACCGCGTGCTCTTGATGCAACACCCCGTCCGCACCAGCCGTATCCCGCGACAACGATTGTTTTTCCAGCGAAAAGAACGTTCGTGGCGTTCATTATGCCGTGTAATGTGCTTTGACCCGTTCCATAGCGGTTGTCAAACATCATCTTTGTTTCCGCATCATTTACTGCGATAACAGGATATTTAAGAGCGCCATCAGCTGCCATTGCACGCAGCCTGATTACGCCGGTCGTGGTCTCTTCGCAGCCCCCTTTTATGTTCTTTATGAGCTCCTTGTGTTTGGAATGCACAAGCGCAATAGTATCCGCGCCATCATCAAGGGTAACATGGGGTTTTATTTTTAGCGCTTCTTCAAGGCATTCGTAGTACTGCTTCTCATCCATGCCTTTAATAGCAAAAGTTTTTATTCCTTCCGAGGCAAGCGCCGCTGCGACATCATCCTGTGTGCTAAGGGGATTTGAAGCGGTCAGTGCGATATTTGCGCCGCCTGCCTTCAAGGTATAAATAAGATTGGCGGTCTCAACCGTTACATGCAGGCATGCCACAACATTAATGCCTTCAAGGGGCTTTTCTTTCTCGAATTGTTCTTTTATTTTCTGGAGAACCGGCATATGCCTTCGTGCCCATTCGATCCGCTGTTTACCTTCGTCTGCGAGGTTTATGTCTTTCAATATGTAATCTCTCATCGGAATCCCTTTATTAAATTCTTAAAACGGAGGTAAAATGCGTCAGATGGTTATTAAAGTTGTTGGTTTTTATTGAGACTTTTTATCATCTTTCAACCATCGTACAAACTCAGCCAGTGCCCTGTACCTGTGGGAGAGCCTGTTCTTTTCCTCATCGGCCATTTCACCGAACGTCAATCCGCCCACCTCGAATATCGGATCGTACCCGAAACCCAACTTTCCCCTGATATTTTCTGCGATCTTTCCTTCCACTTCCCCAGAAAAGACCACAGGTTCCTCGCCAGGGCGGCAGTAGCCGATCGCGCATTTCAAAAAAGCGCGCCTATTAATTTCTCCATCAAGAAGTTTCAATATTCTTCCATTTCCAATAGTCCTGGAAACATACGCCGAATAAGGCCCGGGGAATCCCGATAGAGCATCGATGAATATGCCCGAATCATCCACCATAACCTCCCCATTTAATTTATTCGCTGCCCATCCTGCCCCAAAACCTGCGATAGCTTCAAGAGTATCTTCCTGCAATTCCGGATATCCACAATTGTTTTGCTCTATTTTTATGCCCAGGGGGGACATAATTTCAGTGGCTTCTCTTACCTTATGGCAATTACCTGTAACAAAGATTATTTTTCTCATGGATACTTCCTGGATTTCTTTCTTGCAAGATCCTTTTTTATGAATTCGCGGTACGTCGGGCTGTATTTCATCAATATAAGCATTATCGGATAACGAAGAAAAATAATTAATGACATGATGCCTAAAGTGAATCCGATAACAAGGATAATTTTCGATAATATGGGAAGGCTGTTCAAATCCATCATGACTATTATTTCGCCACGTCAAGACCAAACTCTTTGTGAAGAACGGAAACAGCCTTCTTTGCACCTTCTTCACTTACTGCAAATGAGATATTATGCTGTGATGAACCCTGGCTTATCATTATCACATTTACCCTGGCTTTACCGAGAGCCCCGAAAACTCTCCCGGCAACGCCGGGCGTGTTCGCCATACCTGCGCCCACCACGGCTACTACGGAGATGTTCCTGTCCGGTGTGACCTCTTTAATGATCCCATTCTTGAATTCGGCTTTTATTGCTTTTACAGCCTTGTCAAGATGGGATTCATCGACCACCAGTGAAATGTTCGCTTCAGAGGAGCCCTGGCTTATCATCACGATATTTACGCCCGCATTTGCAAGTGTAGTGAAAACACGCGCTGCGACCCCGATCGTTCCTACCATTCCTGCGCCCGATATATTGATAAGAGCTACATTTTTGATGACCGTTACGGCTTTTACTACATCCTTACTCTGTTTCTGGTCTTTTACAACAATTGTGCCCGGAACCTCCGGATGGAATGTATTCTTGACGCGCACGGGTATTCCGTGCCTGATAGCCGGTTCAATCGCTCTCGGATGCAGGACTTTTGCCCCGAAATACGATAACTCCATTGCTTCGATATAGGAGATCACAGGGATGGGCCTTGCTTCAGGAACGATATTAGGATCTGTTGTCATTATCCCGTCCACTTCTTTCCAGAGCCATATCTCACTGGCTTTTATCGCAGCGCCCACGATCGATGCTGTGAAATCAGAACCTCCTCGACCCAGCGTTGTGATAATACCTGCCTCGTTCTCTGCTATAAAACCGCAGATTACCGGGATACTGTCAGCAAGGAGCGGTTCCATCCGTTCTCTTATTAATGAATATGTTTCCTCAAGAGGTTTAGCGTTTCCGTAATCAGCTGTTGTTTTTATACCCGCCTCGCCTCCTGTGAACGAACATGAATTCATACCCAGGGAGTTCAATGATCCTGCGATGATGGGCGCGGCCAGCCTCTCACCGTATGATGATATGTAATCTATCGACCTGGGGGTGAGTTCGCCAAGATAACATATGCCAATAAGGGCTTTCTCAAGTTCCTCGATGCGCATGTCAAACTCATGGGTTACTTTTTCTTCGATCCCGGACTGGCCGATAGCATCCTTAACGGCCTTATGGTGCTGTTTTGTAAGGTCAGCGATGAATTCTTTTACAGCGGATGTTTTTCCTGTTTCCGAGGCGTCTTTTGCGTTTTTTAGAAGGGCATCAGTGACTCCGCTAAGCGCTGATGTCACAAGAACTATCTCGTTCCCTTCTTCGCGGTATTTTTTTGCCAGTTCTGCGACATGTCTTATGCGGATGCCGTCGCCCACAGATGTGCCTCCGAATTTCATCACTAATCTCATATAGGCTTTTTCAATCGTCAGAGGTTCTATTAAAGCTTACTAAAAACCTCAAAGATACCTATAAATATCCATCCATACCTGCTTGCTATAATGAACGATTACTGGGGTATCCCTGAAAAGGAATATGAGATTTCCCTCATGCAGTTCGCAACACAACCATTATCCGATAGTGGTTATTCCGTACTTGAGGAAAAAGTGGAAGTATGCAGCGGCGCAGGAGCTCTCACTTTAACTGCAATAATAAAAACGGGCCGTGAACTTATAGGATTATATATTCACGATGGTCCCAGGCAGCGAAAAAAAAGAGGGTCTCCAATCATCAGGGTGCTTGGGCTATTGCCGGAAATAAAGAACGTGGAAAACCTCCGTAAGTTCATAATAATGCACCAGGATGATTTTCATATTATTCTGGAGCATGAAAATACAGGTTTAAGAGACAAAGCAGAGACAGAGCTTCTTCAAATATACTCAAACTTATATGATTCAAGAATCAGGGATCTTTATGAAACCGATCTGAGCAGTGCAGCAGATGTATTGAGGGTGAGACTCAGGAAAGAATCCCAAGCCTGATATGGATTTTATCACCAGGATCGAGTGGCCTGTCACCATATTTTTCCGGGATTAATTTTATCCTGGGCTCATTGAAAGATAAACAAAAGGCAATCCCTGAACTTCTTACCGGCTTATTTTCTTTTGTTATTTCAAGAAAAGAAACTTCCGGGCGAACAAACCCTTCCGGTTTGAGAACGCCAAAGAAATTACCCTCTTTTTTTGAATTGATATAGCCGTCAATAAATCCGGTATCTATTGGGAATCCCCCGATTTCCCCGCAGGTCCGGTAAGGAGCACAAAGCAAAGAATAACTCTTTTTTACTTCTTCGACCACACAGTCAAATTCTGATATATTGCCATCAGGAAGGCTTCTCCATTTAATCTTCGGTGAAAGCTGGAAATTATTTGATGCACGCAAATAATCACAGGGATCCCTTACCTCGACATGCATGACAGCATCATTCCAGAAAATAAAATATCCATTCTTGATAAATGTCCCTATACATTCCCCCCTGGATATTTCCTCACCTATCAAAACATTCGGTTTTATATGGATTATTTTGATCACATATTTTCCCTGTTGTATCGCTATCAGATATTCTTTGGAATCCTTTCCTTTAAAAGGAGTAGGTGTGTCAAAACTTCGGATATCGATTATCCTGCCATCCACCGGAGAGAGAGCCTCGCCTCCGAAGCATCCGGAATAAATGTCAACCGCACTATTTGTAATATGTGCTGCATATGGGCTTTTCATGAACGAAAATCTTGAATTATCGGGTGCATAAATATTTAAGTTATTGTGTTGGGCAATTTCTTTCATATTACTCCTTGACACTCTCCACGGCGCAATCCTGGAGCTTCCTTGCCTTTGAACCCGTTTTTGTAACAACAGCACATTTTTGGCACCTCAAGAATATTCAAACCCATATCCTGTCCTGTCCTGTAAGCGCTCCGCGATGGAACCGCCATCCTGTCAATGCCGCTAAGGATCGCGTACTTATCCAGTGTAGAACGGTATCTACCTCCGGGGCGAACGCAGCTCAACGACAGAGGAACATCAAACATTTTCCGGGTTTTTGTTATTACCTGTATCACATCCTCTATTTTTGGAAGCCCCGCCATTTCTGATGCAGTCCCTTTTGTCGGTATAAATACAACTATAACGACTACACAAGGATTGAATTTCCTGAGTACCTCAAGGGCTTTTAATTCACCTTTAAGTTCACCGTTATGCAGCCCGACAATGATATGCGGAGCAAGCGGGATTCCAAAAGACGATAGGTGAAATAATGTATTTTCATAATCCTGGACAGATGCGGATAAACCCAGTATATCATGTATGGTTTCATTATCCCCGATAACATCCACGAGTGCCATATCCAGATATTTTGAAAGTATCTCTGCCTGTCCTCTGTTAACGATGCCAGTATGGGCGCTGACCAGGAGATTTGTATCCTGTTTTATTTTTTGAATGTCATAAGCATGCAGGTATGTTGGAACACTTCCGTCTATTGAGCTTCCGCCGCTTAGTAATATTCCATTTGCGCAAGTTGTGGCCAGGCGATGCGCCAAAGAATGAAGCCTGCCATTTGAGCCATCCAGCATATGGCGCAGGTAATATGAATCACAATGCTTGCATTTCAAAGAGCATTGGGTGCCAGTCAATGATACCGGGGTAAAAGGCTCCCTGTAAAAAAGCAATTCATTTCCGAATAATTCAATTCTTCGATAAAAAGCTCCACGCATAGCATTCTTGGTATCATCATCGGTGTCGAGAGCATCGATTTGGGCACAATACCTTTCAAAATCCATATCATGTCTTATTGGATTTGCGATATAAAGAGATTTCTTAAATACTATTTCTTTAGGTTATATTTTTTAACCATTACTTTTAATTAGGATAGCATGAAGCTATTTGGCGTTCTCGGTGATCCTGTATCGCACAGTCTTTCACCTGCAATGCATAATGTGGCCTTTAAAGCACTTGGCATGGAGTGTGAATATCATGCGTTCAGGGTCAGCGCTGATTCTCTTTACGATGCGATACATGGTGCCTGCGCACTCGGATTTGGTGGTTTAAACCTTACAATTCCGCTAAAGGAGAAAGCACTTGTTATAGTCAAGGCAACGGAGCTTGCAAAACAGATCGGCGCCGTAAATACTGTTGATTTTAAAAAAGGAATTGTCGGTCATAACACTGATGGACTGGGGGCGAGGATGGCGCTCACTGAAAATGATGTGGAAATAAAAGGAAAGAAGGTATTGCTGCTTGGCGCAGGCGGCGCAGCAAGGGCGATTGCATTCACTCTTGCTACTGAAGGAGCAATTGTAACCATAGCTAACAGGACCCCACAGAGAGCTTATTCTCTCGCAAAAGACGTGGGAAGAGCTGGGAAAATAAGTGCATCAGGTCTGGAGGATCTTAATAACCTTGTCAGGAACAGTGATATTCTTATTAACTCAACTGCTATTGGAATGTTTCCCGGAATATCCGAAACCCTTGTTACCTCGGATATGATGCACAGGGACCTTGTAGTATTTGATATAGTCTATAACCCCATCAGTACGCGACTGCTCCGGGAAGCAAAAATTGCAGGAGCAAAGACAATAGATGGCGTGATGATGCTAGTTTACCAGGGAGCTGAGGCGTTCAAGATCTGGACGGGAAAGACCCCGCCTGTTGATATAATGGAAAAAGCTGTCAGGGAAAGACTTGTATGAAAATTCTAATAATCGGGGGAACTGGAGAAACAGGCAGATGGTTCGCCAGATTCTATAAAAAACATGGATTTGATGTGGTCATATGGGGCATAAATAAGAAAAAAGAAATTGCAGAAGAATTGGGTGTAGCTTTTGCAGATGACATCGACAATGAAATCAGATCGAGTGATATTGTAATGATTTCCGTTCCAATAAATAAGACTGAAAAAACAATTTCGGATATTGCTCCCAAAATGTCTTCAGGAAGTCTTATTATGGATATCACTTCCATAAAAACAGGCCCGGTAGAAGCGATGAAAAAGTATGCACCAGAGGATGTTGAGATCCTGGGATCACACCCCATGTTTGGTCCTTCAATTCCGTATATAAGGGGACAGGTAGTGATTTTCACACCTGTTCGGAGTTCAAAATGGTTCCCGATAATAAAAAACCTCTATGAGGATAATGGCGCACATATAGAGATATTGGAGGCGATCGAGCATGACAGGATGATGGCGGTTGTGCAGGGTCTTACACATTTTACTTATATTACAATAGGAACGGTTTTCAGGGAAATTGAATTCGATGTTGCAAAATCACGCAGGTTCATGAGCCCGATGTATGATATCATGCTTGACCTCGTTGGTCGGATCCTGGCACAAAATCCGTACCTGTATGCTATGATCCAGATGAATCCCGAAGTGGCAAAAGTGCATAAGGCTTACATTGACCAGTGCAATCTGATGGCAGATATAGTAAAAAAGAAGGATATAGAAGGTTTTGCGGGTCTTATGAAAAAAGCAGCCGCGCATTTTGGCGATACGGAATCAGCACTCCGGCGTTCGGACAAACTCATTGGCACAAAAATCGCTGAACATGAGGAACTTGTGCGTTCCATGGGCAGCCAGCGTGCACTCAAGCATATATATTCAGGTGTTGTCCATATTGGGATTGTTAAAAAAGTCACGCCTCGAACTGTAATTCTTGAAAGGGGCGGAAAAAAGATCGAACTTCTGATCGAGAATGTCAGGCCCTTGAATGAAAAGGAATTATTTTCATGGAAATCAGCAAATATGATTAATGTGACACGCGATGTCTCTGTTTATATTCCGGCTGCTTCTGATGCAGATATCATTAGAAGTATCATCGGAGGCAGTGAAGGGGTGGTATCTACTGATATCATCGATGTTTATAACAGGCAAAATATGCAAAGTGTTACATACAGGCTCACAATTTTCGGTGATCGCAATGCTTCTATCGTGCAGGAGAATGTTGAGAAGCTTCTTAAGGGTATTGGCTGCACGGTCAGGTAGATTTAATATTGATTAATACACGCAACAAAGAAAATAAATGACGGTGATTTATAATGGTAGAAAAAACAGCGGTTCGACCAAATATCAAGGATTTAAAAATCGGGGATGTCCTGCATGTAGGGACAGAGGAAAAAGGGGAGATATTTAAAGTGACAAAACTGGGTGAAAACACTTTCATATACGACCAGGGCGGCGATCTAAAGGAATATGGCAGGTCGGTAATGGCCAAGAATATATTCGGTTTTGCAGAAAAGTATAAGGCGCTCTACTGGATCACGCATGAATGAGTGAGGAGAGTAAGCCCCTTTATGTTGAGCGCAAGGGGCGAGTGCCCCTGTAGCGCAATGCGGCATTCAGCTATGCGCCGTACTCGGACAGGTCTGGACTGCCCTTTATGCCCTATTTCGGCTTGCACCCGCGTGGATTCGCCGTTCCATCCGCATATGCATGACCTCATCCTTTCGGAATCATCGCATTTGTGCACTGCGGTATCGTTTCTGTTCCAGAGCCAGGATTCTCACCCTACATGCTTGCATATGTCCGCGGTCCAGATGGTGAGGGGACTTTCCTCAGCAGACTAGCTGCCGGCGGCCGCTCTTCCTCTCTCGTCCTGTAATTGGCATGTCATGGTTTATAATTTTCCCATAAAGTTTTTCTGCCTTTTTTGCATTTCTTGATCTTTCCCAGTTTATGAAAATCATTTAATATTTCAAGAAGGTCTTTTCTTGAAATCATTATATTAAATTTATTCCGAAGACTTTTCTTCAGTTCTTCATGTGTAGCAGGCCGGGTAAGTAAATCCCGGACAAACCCTTCAATGTCTTCGTAAAAGGCCCATGGATAAATGATCCAGTTCCATTCTTCAAGTTTCTCACCCCAGTAATCCGGGGTGAAGGTTGAACTTGTCTTATACTGGAAAACGGCAGTCCTGATATCAAAAGGACCCTTCTCTTTCAGATAATCAATTATCAGGGAAAAACTATCCCCTGTATCTGCAATATCATCAACTACAAGTACTTTTTTCCTTGAGATATCCGCTTCTTTCGGAAGAGAGAATTTTATCCTGGCTTTCTCCTTTTTTGAAGCAGTCCCCCAGTGTTCTGTACTAATTGATATTATTTCATCAAGTAAAAGAAGATCACAGACCATACGGGCTGGAACAAGTCCCCCCCTGCCGATCGCTATAATAATGTCGGGCTTATAATATGATCCGATAATTTTATGAGCAAGCCTTCGTGCAAGCCTGTAAGCTTTATCCCAGCTTACTGAATAACAAGTGATGGATTTTTCCATTAATATGAGATAGGAGAAAAGGGGATTTAAAGAAGTCCCGATCTCTGCAGTAACATCAAATCTTCCGTATTCAGTTTCTCACCAAGCTTGAACTGGGCATATACCTCTTCAGCTTCCTTCTTGGCCTGTTCCCTGATGGATTCATCTTTACTGTCTTTTGTCTTTCTCTTTAATCCGATAATAACTTTATTTATCTCCCGGATCTCTTTCTGGGTCTGGATGAATAACCTGTGCTGTTCGTCCGCAGCTTCCTGTGCTTTCACAAATTCCTTGTGCGCAGCATCAGATTCTGCCCTTATTGTATCAGCTTCCTTGAATATCACTATCATCTTATCATGATATTGCTGGGCTGCATCAGCAAATTCCTTGACTTTGTTATGATGCACCAATGCTTCATCTCGGAGAGCCTGGGCCTGTTCAAGAAAAGTCTTCAATTCAGTATTGCCTTCAAGCTGCTGTTTTTTGTGCTTTAGCTCATCGGTCAATTTTGTAATATTATCAACGAGTTCCCGTTCCTTTGCGGGTGTCATTACCTCAGTCTGTTGTTTGAATTCCAGCGCATCGATCTGTTTCTTTAATTCTTTAAGTGAAGGGCCGTCACCGAGGTTGAGGCCTTTGCGGATCTTATCAATTTCCGCATAAATCTTATTAGCTTGATCATTTAATTCGTCGCGCTTGATTTTGGATTGAGCAACCTGCTCATTATTCTCGTCACGCAACTTCTTGAGTTGTTGTGCCTCTTCGATAAGTTCTTTTGTGCGCTTATTTAAATCATTCCTTTTTGTGGCACATTTACTGGCTTCAAGATTGAATTCGTTTCTTTTGTCCTTATACTCTTCCGACTTGTCTTTTAAGTCACCTTTTCTACCCTGTAATTCATTTAGCAACCTATAGTCCTCCTTTTCCAACAATCGTTGGGGTTATGCATTTCATAATGCACGATACATGTCCCGGATTATCCGGAACAGCCTTGCGGCTCATCCAAGAATGATTGAATGATTTCTCCTCATTCTCTCACATCCCTTTTAACCTTTTCGGAGAAAAATTAATACGCGGATATCCCCTGGAGAGAGGACAACCGCTGGATGCGCTTGAGCATATTCGGGTGAGTGCTGAAAATTTCCAATAACTTATCGGTGGTCTTGACTTTTACAGGACGGGTCCGAAGAGCCAAAAGTTCATTGATATCAATAGTTCCGCTTCCGTCAATATCGATCTGGGACAATTCCCTGATTTCACCCGCTGCGCGAGACGGATCATTGGCAAAGAACGCCTTCATACCCTCGATCTGTTTTAATGATTCTTTAGATACTCTCGCGCTGCCATAAACCAGTTTATAAAGAGCTGATGCAAGGTGGTGCGGTGAGTTCCCAAGTTTTATAGCTCCTTCATCAGCATAATATTCCCTTATTCTTGATACATAAAGCACAAGAAGATTCGTTATTAAATATACTATCAACGCCACTATCCCGATAAGCACCCCATTTCCACGTTCCCTCCCGCCTGAGAACAGCTGATTCCATGCAAAATACCAGCATATCATGGGAATTACGCTTATCATCGTTATGACCGCAACATCCTTGTGTTTCAGATGGGATATTTCATGGCCCAGAACCGCCCTTAGCTCTTGTTCATTAAGGAGGTTCATTATCCCTTCAGTCACACAAACCCGTCCGTCTTTTGCCCATCGCCCGAATGCAAATGCATTGGGTATAGGCATCCTTGCAATGCCTATCCTTGGTTTTGGGATCCTTGCGTCCCTTGCAAGTTCGGAAACCATTCTGTGAAGTACAGGATATTCCTGCTCAGTAACATATCGCACTCCCATTTGCCATTCTACCATCTTTGGCCCTATCATGTACTGAATGAGCATAATTATAGTCGCAAGAACACCATAAAAGAAAAATCCTGTCCCCTGAAGGCCCAGATAACTTATTGCAAAAACCACAAGCCCATATATAATGGAAAATAACACTGCCATTATAAGATACAATCTCAATTTAAGCCACATATTTAACCACCTATATATTTTATTATATAAATACTTTATCAACCTTATTACGGGCCGAGTAAAGCGCGGCATTCCCTGCGATCCTGGAGGCAAAACGATCAGCCTGTTCCTCAAGCTCAGGTTCGGTAGATGACGAAAATGCCATAAGAGCAAGTTGTGAAAGAAATGGCATTCTGGAATTATGTTTGATATGCCATGCCTCATGCGCCAGTACGGCTTTTAGCTCATCTTCATCCAATAACTCAAGAAGTCCTATTGATATAAAGATCGACCGACCTGCTGCAAATGCTTTAGGCACTGCAGAATCAAAGTAATATACTCTGGCTGAAGTCAGTTTATCCACGAATTCCTGTGTCCATTTCAATATGCTTCCGGCTGGTTTTGCTTCAAGGCGTTTTATCATTAGCCTGTCATAATAACGCAACGTTGCGAATATCAATGCTGTAGAAATAGCTACATATGCAAAATAAAGGTACAATGACAGCATTTCACTACAATTCATAAGGTAAAATGTCGTAGCTATCGCAAAAAGAACTGTTGCCTGAGCAACAACAAATGTCCGGAGCCTTTTCTTCGGATCCTTTAGTATCAGGCTTGTAGCAATTAATGCTATTGACATTGCAAAAAATAAACTAACAAAGGGTGCCCAGGATCTCAAGCACTGTCCATAACAGTTTATTTCACCAAATATATTCATTTTTTATCACTGTATTTTGAAAAATTTTCAACCGCAAGAGGTCCGAATGCCTGTACCAGGCTGTCAAGTATCTTTGTTGTGATCTCGCTTGCCGCTTCTTCTTCTGAAAAAACCGGCTCATAAACATATCTCACCCTTCCATTAATATTCTCTGTTCGGCGTGTCGTATATCCGGCCTTTACGAGCCGATCAAGGGTACCTGCCACACTTGTCAAAGGAATATTTGTTTTTCCCGTAAGCTCTGAAGTAGTCATTTCTCCTTCACTCCATAATGCCCTGAGTATTGCAGCCTCAATTGGACTAAAAAATTTTGTAAGGCCATCATTAGAAATATTTATTTGATCAAGCTTAACCATGCGTTTACAATTCACGTAAAGGATATTAAAGTTTACTATTGACTTTCCATTTTAATAAAACGCCATCATCCAGTCGCTCGCATGTGATAAGGGCCAACCTGCAAAAATCGCATGTATACCCTTGGCCATCCACTAAAGTGGGAGCTATTTTGCCTCCTATTATAATGTTCCCGACAAAAGTATAAATCTCATCAACAAGTCCATTTGAGATCAGTCCCCAGTTCAGGGTCGCGCCCCCTTCCACCATCAGACGGCTGATACCCCGGTCCTTTAATTCGGAAAGAAGCTTGACAAGGTCAATATTCTTTTCCCCGACGCAAATTATATCGGCCAGATTTGAAAGCCTCCGGACTTTTTCAGCGGGGGCACTTTTGGAAACTGCAATTATTCGTTTACCTTCACCTTTTAGAAAGATATCTGAATCCGCCGGGGTTCTTGCCATGCTGTCAATTACAATTCTTGTGGGATTTTCCGAAAGTCCGTCAGCATGCCTCTTCTCCTTTCTCTCTTTTGATTTTACCGTAAGGCTCGGATTATCTGAAATCACAGTCCCGATTCCCACCATAATGGCATCCGATGATGCCCTCAATTCATCCATCCGGTCAAAATCCAGACTTCCGGATATACGGGTCTGCTTGCGTTCAATGGTGGCAATTTTTCCATCCGCGCTCATTGCCGCATTGATAAAAACGAATGGCCTTGCTTTTTTAACAGGTTTCTCTGTATACATGATTTTCTCAGTATTATCATCAGCCAAGTAAAAATAAGATTCATCGGGAAGTTTTATTTCTTTAATTAAATACACAATGCTTCATAATGTTCTTTATCTGTATATATTTTTTATCCATGATTTTCCATCACGCGAATAATTTCATGACTCCATAAAATTTTGATTTAAACGTGATCATTTCAATTTTTATTGTTGAATAAAAGTGAAGTTGACTAATAGTGTCTAACAAATTGAGACCTTTGACAGGATTTACATGATCAACAGGATACGATTTTTGTGGAAAATCCTGTGAATCCTGTCGATCCTGTCTAAAAAAAATCATGATATACCCAATGAGGTGCAGATGCAGGATTATAAAGACATGCACTCAAAAGACATGAAATTCAGGAGACTGCTAAAAATTACACCAACATGTAATGTTACGGTCACATTTAAACGAAAAGCTGAAATGCTAATAGTCCAATTAGACCAAATTATCTGGTGATAATTTTGAAGATACTTGTAAGCGACCCCATATCCGACCAGGGCGTCGAGATATTAAAAAAAGAATTTGATGTTGATATTTCAACCGGTCTCAAACCTGATGAACTGATAGCAAAGATCGGAAATTATGAAGCTCTTATTGTCCGCAGCGAAACACAGGTAACAAAAGACGTAATTAATGCCGGCAAAAAATTGAAAATAATCGGAAGGGCAGGCGTGGGCGTGGATAATATCAATGTTAATGCAGCAACAGAACGTGGAATAATTGTCGTAAATGCGCCAGAGGGCAATACCATTTCAGCCGCCGAGCATACAATAGCAATGATGATGGCGATGTCAAGGAATATCCCGCAGGCAAATGCATCCCTAAAGAGTAAGAAATGGGATCGTAAAAAATTTATGGGAGTTGAGGTCCGGGGAAAAACACTGGGTGTGGTAGGACTGGGAAGGATCGGAGCAGAAGTTGCAAAACGTGCCCAGGGATTGGAGATGAAAATACTTGCTTATGACCCTTTCATATCTCCTGAGAGGGCAAATGAACTGGGTGTTGAACTTACAACTGTTATAGATATTGTCAAACGCGCAGATTATATTACCGTACATACACCCCTCACAAAAGAAACAAAAGACCTTATCGGAAATAAAGAATTTGAAGTTATGAAAAAAGGGGCGCGCATTATCAATTGCGCAAGGGGAGGAATTATTAATGAAGAAGCGCTTGCAAAAGCGGTAAAAGATGGTATAGTAGGCGGGGCAGCGATCGATGTTTTCGTGACGGAGCCGCCTTTTGACAGCCCTCTTATCGAACTTGACCGCGTTATTATGACGCCACACCTTGGAGCATCCACAGAAGAAGCCCAAATTAATGTTGCCATATCGGTCGCCGAACAAATAGTTAATTCCTTAAAAGGCCTCCCGGTTAAAAACGCCATAAACATGCCTTATATCAAACCTGATGCCATGCAGGTTCTTGAGCCTTATTTCCCTCTTGCCGAAAAAATTGGAAAACTCTGTATGCACCTGATAGGAAGCAATTATGAAAAAGTAGAAGTTTCATATTGCGGTGAAATTGCAGAGCATAATGTTGCGCCATTGTCACTTGCAGTATTAAAAGGCCTGCTTGAACCTGTGCTTGGTCCGGCCGTAAATTACGTAAATGCTCCCACCATAGCAAAGGAGCGAAAGATCAAGGTAATTGAGAGCAAATCCAAGACTAGCCAGGGATATGCAAGCCAGATCGCAGTGAAATTGACCAGAAAAGGAGAAGAAAAAATCGTAAGCGGTACCATCGTTGGAAAAGAGCAGCGCATAGTGCAGATCGATGAATATCGAGTTGATGTAGCCCCTTCAAAATATATGATCGTTGCAAGACATCTTGACCACCCCAACATAATCGGCCCATGCTGTGTGATACTCGGAAAGAACAACATTAATATCGCAGGGATGCAGGTAGGACGGATAACGATTGGCGGTGAAGCTATAATGGTGCTGAACATAGATAGCGAAGTAGATAGAACGATACTTGATGAAATAAAAGCCGTTAACGGTATAATTGATGCAAAACTTGTGGTATTATGAATAAAAAATCTCTTGAAATCACATTGGCCCTGGGGTCAGTTCTACTCTTTATTATTTTGATCGCTGCATCAAAATTATTGCTGAAATCATATGCAGGATTCGGATATAGCGCTTCACTGCTGCTTTTTATTGTGATTATGGGATTATCAGGATTAAAGCTCGCAGAAATTCCGGATAAATGAAACAAACTCATATGAAAAAAATATGAGATGTGATATCTATTAATTTTCATCTAAAAATGCCAGTAATTTTATAATTATTAATAATATTATTAGTAATTACGTTATTCGAAGATGAACTGATGTATATGCCATAATCAATATCACTAATCGTATTGTTAGATATTGTATTATTTTTTGACACAGCATTTGCGCCATTATAAGTGTCTTTAGTAATACTAATTCCTTTTATACAGTTAGATATTTTATTTCCGGTTATAGTATTGTATTGCGCTCCGCTTAGAGTAATACCTTCGGTTGTTCCAATTATTCTGTTTTTGGATATTATGTTATATGAAGGTATTTCTGATGGAGCAGCACCACTATTCCATAGTACAATTCCGCCTTCGTTTAGTATTTTACCTTTTTTATATTCAATATAATTTGATTCTAATATATTATGATTTGCTTTTCTACTTGGTCTTATACCCCTCTGGAAGTTAGCTTTAATATAATTATTTTTAACTATATTATATGTATTATTTCCTATCATGTCTATAGCTTCATCTGTGATATAATATCCATCTACATTAGTGAATGTGTTATTTTCAAATGTGTTATAATGAGCATTCCCATTAAAATCAAAAAATTCATCACCCGTGTAATCAACAAATGTATTGTTTGAAAATGTTATGTTACGACCACCTTTGATAGAACCTAATTTACTATGTTTTCCAGTATTATTTAGAACCCAACCATAACCATTGGTTGGAAATCCACTTGCAGGATTCACAATTGAAACTGCATCATTTGTATTTATAAAATGATTATTCGTAACATACCAATTACGAACGTCTTTATATACATATATAATATTTGATTTTATACCTATCTTTTCAAATGTACAACCTTTTATTGTTGAGTTACTTCCTAAATAAATTAGATGCTTATCAGTTGATGTTTTTATAATAACATTATTAGATTCACATTCCATAATAACATCTGATGGTAACTCTATAGTGTCTAATTTATAAACTCCATCTTTTATATATATATGATTTCCTGGTTTCAGTGTGGATAATATTAATTGATTAAATGTTCCACTATAATCGATTCTTTCTGTGATTCCATTTTTGGCATATACTTTATTACCATCGGTAGATAAAATATAAGAAAACGAAGAAAGCATTACAGTGGGTGTTGGAGTTGGAGCGTCTTTCAATCTTAATTCTACATCATCCATCCAGAAATCTCCATAGCCATTCCAGATATTGGCATAGATGTAAAGATATTTTGTATTCGCACCAGTCCGGAATTCTACTATACTTTGTGTCCAGTCATTTGTGCCTTTACCGAATACAGGGAGAATGTTATTCTGGCGTATCCAGCTCTTATTTGCATCAAGCTCCACTATCCTGGCAGCCGGGGTATTCGCGCCACCTGTGTTTTGGGTTTTTCCCCATACTGAGGCTTTATATGTTGTAAGAGGCTGTGCTGTTATTATGTCCGATTGTGGATATCCCGATATGCTATTCGTTGTTCCGGGAATGCTTATTTTTATTGATCTTGATCCGCTGTGGGATACGCTATCCCAGGTCGGTGTGTTTCCGCCTTTATTCACAAATGTCCAGTTAAAGGGAGTTTTTGTTCCACTTTCTAAACCCGGGTTCAATACAAGATTTGTATCTGCAAGGGCCGAGGATGCTAAAATAGGGCAAATTAATATCAATAAAGAGGTTAGAAATGCAAGCTTTGTGACATTCTTAGGCTTAATATTAGTTTTGTCTAATGATTTTAATATGATAGTGTTTATCATATTATAGAGAATCTTATGGACATTGAATAAGATTCATGGCCATACAAAATGAGTATATTAATGAAATTTAATGGAAGATTAAGGAAATCAACCTCTAAAAATATCAGTAATTTTATAATTATTAATAACATTATTAGTAATCACATTGTTCGGAGATGAACTGATGTAAATGCCATAATCAATATCATTAATCGTATTGTTAGATATTATATTATTTTTTGACACAGCATTTGCGCCATTATAAGTGTCTTTAGTAATACTAATTCCTTTTATACAGTTAGATATTTTATTATCAGTTACCGTATTATATTGTGCCCCACTTAGAGCAATACCTTCGGTTGTTCCAATTATTGTGTTTTTGGATATTATGTTATAAGAAGTTATTTCTGATGGAATAGAGCCACTATTCCACAATACAATTCCACCTTCGTTTGGTATTTTACCTTTTTTATATTCAATATAATTTGATTCTAATATATTATGATTTGCTTTTCTACTTGGTCTTATACCCCTCTGGAAGTTAGCTTTAATAT
>Ga0172443_1080_pt1 | contig 19576 bp, 19 predicted proteins | sample MayberryNE_Catta_6_FD_114741 | JGI IMG/M metagenome (GOLD analysis project Ga0172443, IMG submission 114741) | reverse complement strand
TTTAACCAGGTCTTTCAATTCATCTTCCGTTAATTCAAAAAGTAATTTCAACTGATTATCCAGGAGTTCTTTTGCATTAGCAGGTTTTCTATAATCATGAGGGAACGGCTTAGCATGATGCATTTTGGATTTTTTAAGTATTCTTACTTCTTTGGTTATCCACCATTCCTTCTCTTCCCTTAAAATCTTCTCAAGTTTTTCAAATTGTTCATCACTCATTTTTGATGGTTTTCCACCTCCTTTTCCTTGTTCTTTTTTTAATCCCTCTTTCCCACCCTCATTCCAGATATTTATCCACCTATAAGCTGTATGGAATCGACATGATTTTGCATGCTTTACCCACATCTTGAAGTTGAAGGATAAGGTTCAAAAGTGAAAGTTTGAATTTCATTTCAAAATCTCTTTCATCTTTCAGATAAATCCTAAGCTGTCCCCTTCTTTGTATTATTCTCCATTATTCCAGAAGAGATGATAGACTTGTATCAAAAAATTATCTTGTTTATTGTATAAATTCGGAATTTGTTATTAAACAATTTGAAATAAAAACAAAAGGAACAACAAGACCAAGAGTTAATCTCAATCATATAAGAGAACTTGAACTTCCTCTCCCCCTTCCTCTCCTAGCCGAGCAGCGCCGCATTGTTGCCGAGGTCGAGCGCCGCCTCTCAATTGCTGATGAAGTGACGAAAACCGTTGAGCAGAGCCTCGCACAGGCTGAAAGAAAAAGGATTGAAAGTTTCAAAAATAATTCTATTTGGCTCACAAGTCATAGGAAAAACGACCGAAGGAAGTGATGTTGATATTTTGATAATCTCTGAGGATTTCAAAGGTAAAGATATTTTTGAAAGGACAAGATTAACCAGAGATGCTGAAATACTGACCTTTAAGAAATTTATGGTGCCTTTTGATATCATTACTCTCACTTCTGAAGAGGTTCCACCCGTTTTCATAGGCAATCCCTCAATAATTTTCCTAGCATCCTCATAAACATCAATACTGAGCCACATCACCCTTCCAAGTTTCTCCAGCGCTTCCAATGCCGCGCTTTTTGAGATCGTTTTCACTCTCGCGCACCTGACCAGAACACCGATAGAACCAACGACCTCCAGCCCTAGACCAACAGCGAACCTGCGCGCTGCAAGGTCATCAATAAGTATCGGACATTTTTTTCTTCTTGCAAGCATTATAGCAGCTGCCTCTCCGATATCTATCCCCACGCTCTCTGCAATATCCTTGACTTTATTGTTACTGCTTTTTTCTGTCACGATCCAGCCATCAAGAGGAATAATTACCTCTCCGAACAGCTCTTTAAGAAATTTCAATCATAAAGAAAATATTTTGTTCGTACTTATATGAACAATATTTATGACCATATAAACCTCATATTACTTCAAAACACTACCAGAAGGTCTATATCGTCATATTTCGTAATATATTTTCCACGGTCCCCAGGGGACCAACTGTTCCCCTGGAATGGTATGTAGCTGGGGCATGGCATGATTTACATGTTGTCATCCCATGCATGAAATCACTTTTTATCAGTAAAGGATCAGTTACCGGAACTATACCGCTGCTGTTTGAATGGCAGCTTTCGCAAAGATAAACATGGTTCCTGTTCATATCCTTCTGGTAATGACATGTCCAGCAATCATTATTTGTGACATTTCCGTCTCCGTCGCTGACATTAATGTTTGCATGGCGGGCAAGTTTTGAAATATTGACATCATTCGGAGAATGGCATGCTATACAATCCGTACCTCCAGCAGACGTAACCCTGTGAGGATCCCCATGACATTCAAGGCACTGGCTGAAAGTTCTTTGAGAAAAATCAGGTTCCTGTATGGGATGGTTGACCGGGGCTTCCATATGGCAATTGTGGCAGTCTTTGATCTTTATATCATGCATCGCATCATGGCACATCCTGCATTGTATATCAGGTGTACTATCATTGTTTGTGTCCACATGGGCAAAACCGGGGTTCCAATCCGGGATCGTGTCTGTAGTGAATGCTTTACCAGTGCCATTTGAGTTATGGCATCTGTTGCATTCAGGTATCTGCGGTAGTTTTTTCTGTTTTATCGGGTATGTGGAATTTAAAGTGTAGTTCAATGGATTTTGCAGTTGTCCGATCTTTAATCCAGCGATAAAATCATACCCATATACCACTAGCATCCAATCCCCTGGAGCAGGATTGCTGTTCCTGTAGTTCTCTGGTTTGTTAGTGAACGTGGAACCATCATAATATGGAGCTATTCCGATATCAGGGATATAATTCGGTGGGAACAGGAAGAATCCGATATTTGATGTACCTTCCCAGTCAAGGGTCAGGTTAAGAGATTCTCCGGATGTCACATTTATGACATAATAATCCTGGAACTGTTGAATGCTTGCAAAGCTGGGGGTATAATTGTTGATAGTGTTCCTGATTGTATAATTGTCGCTCTTATAGCTTCCCTGTTGGATTGGCAGTGCAAGATCAGTATGACAACCATTACATGTGAGATTCAAATGAGTTCCGCCATTTAATTGAGTTGTTGTGAAGTTGTATTGAGGTACTGATCTGGTATTGTTAATACCTCCCGTTATGAATGAAACACCATTAAACGTCCGGGAAGAAAGGCTTTTACTGGTGTGACATTCTGTGCAGTTGATGCTCCGGTGAGCTATTATCTGGTGGGGATTTCCTGCTACATCATGGCCCATATCATTCAGGCCATGGCATAGATAACATGATTCACCTAATTTTAATAGACCTGCTTTATGTGGATTCGGGCTCCCATGACAGTCTTCGCATCCCCATGGCGTTACTTCAAAGCTCACTTCTCCGGTGGATTCCTTATTTCCAGCCTGCGCTGTGATGGTTCCTGTATAGTTACCAGGAAAATTACCTAATTGCGGTGTATTCTGGCCATGCATTACATGGCAATATGAGCACCCTGAGACGGGAAATGATGTTGAATTTCCGGTGAAATAGAAGAACCCGCTATAAAAACCGCTATGGTCAGGATCTTCAGTGAGATTGATCACACTAATACTATTGGTATAGTTTGTCCCATCGTATATCCAGTAAGTGATATTTGCCGTTACATGTGCACCTTTGATAGGTGAACTGTTGTTACCGCTGTCGAGCAATAGGGCATATATGTTATTTCTTTGGGTAGTGGTTTCAGGAGGTCTCATTTTTCCACTATAATTCACGGTTTCATCAAAGAAAGTCCATCCCCATGTCTTTGATCCTAAACCATTTATTCCTTGCTGGTACCAGTTTTGTCCAACACCGGTAATGAGAGTAATGTCACCAATAACCCGGGTGGTTCCAAGAGACTGGAGCCCTTGTGAGGTTTGGAGATCTTTTAAGGTGTTGATAGGGGCCTGTATTCCTGGTACATCATGTGAAGTGTGACATCTAATACATTCGGAGTCACCCAGTTTTTCATCCAGATTTTTATGTATATCATTAATTGAATCCGCAGATGACGGTCCTATCGCGATCAAGCATAAAGTTAGCAAAAAAATGCAATTTAAGGAAATATATTTTCTATATTTAAATAGATATTCTCCACTATCAAAACCCAACATATCCTATCCTCTTTTGTAATTATACAACCTGTTTCTATCCAAATCTATCCTAATTTATCCATATAATCATTAACATTCCTTCTATATAAATTTAACGTGACGAGCGGCTGTGGGACAAAAAAGGGAAGATAAGATTGCTACAGCTTTAAATTGCACAGGAAATATAGCATGATTTGATGAACCTGTACCGAACTTAATTCTGCCCCACAGCCGGCAATACCAAAACCTTTATCTACCGCTGACATGCATATGATGATGATGTACTTTTAGTACATTATTAAGAGGAGTGTGAAATAAATATGAATAGAACTACAGAGTCTACGGAATCTGAACAGAGCAGCCAAGAAATGCAATCCCAGGAAAGAATGAGATCCAGACAGGGAATGGAATCAAGGCATGGGATGGAATCAAGGGAGGAAATTAGGGGAACCGGGGGATATAGGAGCGCTCAGACTACAACTCCATCTTCCTGGTGGAAAGAGAGATCAAAGATTGAAAGACCGGGAGCATACGAACCGGAAAGATCAGAGTATGAAGGAAGAAGAGTCCTGGAAATTCAGGCAATGATCAGGGAAAATAACTGATAAACTTCTTAACAAATAAAGGGAATCAGGCAAAAAGGTAATTGCACCAAAAGAAAATATTCCCTGAATAGGAATATTTCTGAATCAAGTTAGGCAGCATTGCTATATTGTCTGGTTCCTACCCTGAAAAGTAGCAGAAGAACATACTGTGTGAAAAATTCTACAACCATACTGAATATTTTTTTGTAACTACAAGAAATTTATCCGGGTGGTTAGAGCAGCTTGTCGGGAGCAAGTTGAAGATTACCGGGTAATCAAGTTAGAGAAAAGGTATACTTAACGAAAGGGAGGATTAATAATATGGCAAAAAATAAAGCGGTATTTGGAATATATAAGACAAAAGCGGGAGTTGAAGCAGCTGTTGATGCTCTGAAGGCCGGAGGTTTTAGCAGCACAGATATCTCGGTACTTATGTCCGAAAATGTAAGTACAAGAGAATTCGCACATGAGAAACACACTAAGGCCCCGGAGGGTGCAGCAACAGGGGCAGGCTCAGGAATAATAATCGGAGGGGCTCTTGGATGGCTGGCAGGCATTGGCGCACTGGCAATTCCGGGTGTCGGTCCTTTTATTGCAGCAGGTCCTCTCATGGCAGCTCTGGCCGGTGCTGGTGTGGGTGTTACGATCGGTGGAATTGCAGGGGCTCTTATCGGCATGGGTATTCCGGAGTACGAGGCTAAGAGATATGAAGGACTCGTTAACAAAGGTGGTATCTTGCTATCCGTTCACTCTGATAGTTCAGAAGAAACAGAGCGTGCCAAAGATATCCTGGAACGAACGGGCGCTGAAGACATTTCTTCAACAGAAGAGGCAAAGGCAGAGGAAACAGTGCCGCCCCGTTCTGCTGAGGAAGCTCCTTCTACTGAATACTAGCCGGGATTTTAAGTATCCCCGGGAAGGAAAGAATCAGCAACGAATTAAGGGATCGTAAATCCGATCCCTTTTATCTGTATTTCAGGCAGGACAGGTTAGTCACAGCCGCATAATTGTTAATGCGAGGGATGGGATTTGAACCCACGAATGCCTGCGCAATTGGATCTTAAGTCCAACTCCTTTGGCCGCTTGGATACCCTCGCAAAGGGAGTGACGTTAAATATCTCTTGGATTACTTTAAACTAACGCCTTATTCGACATAATTATGTATTATACGACCTAATTACGGACCATGTCTTTACCTTTTGTCACTTTCTCGCGCAATGTATTCATACCGCTCACAAATGTTTGCAGGAACAGGTGCGGATATTGCGGGTTCAGGCGCGATATAGGACATCCCGATGCAAAACTTTTGACACCCGGTGAAGTTAAGGATATACTTAAAAAAGGGGTGCGTGCAGGGTGCTCTGAGGCACTTTTCACATTTGGTGAACATCCTGAGGAAGTTCATGGTTTCAGGGAATGGCTTTTAGAATTTGGTTATGAGAATATTATAGATTACCTCCTGGACCTGTGCAAGCTTTCAATAAATCTTGGCCTTTTACCTCACAGCAATCCCGGCACACTTGAAAAGCCAGAACTTGAAAAATTAAAACCATATAACGCCAGTATGGGACTGATGCTTGAGACTACCGCTGATATAAAAGGACATGAGGGGTGTGCCGGAAAAATCCCTGAATCCCGTATAAGAACCATCGGATATGCAGGAGAACTTAAGATCCCTTTCACGACCGGGATCCTTGTAGGTATAGGTGAAACATGGGAAGAAAGGATACGCTCGATCCATAAAATAAAAGAATTACATGAAGAATTCGGACATATCCAGGAAGTCATAATCCAGAATTTTATTCCAAAAAAAGGAACTAAAATGGCTTCATGGGATGCTCCGGGAATAAATGAAATGATACGAACCGTAAGGATGGCAGGGGAAATACTCCCTGAAGATATTGCTATACAGGTATCGCCCAACCTCATTCCTCCCGCCCAATTGATAAAATGGGGTGCACGTGACCTTGGAGGCATCTCACCCGAAACGATCGATCATATCAATCCTGAATCCCCATGGCCAAATTATATTGAATTACAGGCAATGGTTGATGTTCCTCTTCGCGAACGCCTGCCGATATATCCCGGATATATAAAAAAAGAATGGTACAGTGCCATGATCAAAGATCTGTTAATTTCTCTTTCTGACACAGAAGGATTTCGGAAAACTTATAAACAGGTATATCATTAAAACTTCAAATTCTGGTGGTAATATTCAGGGATTGCAGGCCAAGCAGGAATTGCGAAATATTCACTACGATCGCATAGAACACTTCGAGACGGGAACATATAACATAGATGATGCTCTCGAACTTTTAAATAATCCATATATTCTATTTTCTCTTGCTGACATGCTTCGAAAAAAAGTATCAGGGGATCGTGTCACTTATGTCATTAACAGGAACATAAATTTCACGAACAGGTGCACAGGCACATGCAAATTCTGCGCATTCAAGAAAGAGGAAGGCTATATCATGTCAATCCCCGAAATTCTTGAGAAGACAAGAGCCGCTGCAAAGATCAATGCCACTGAGGTATGTATTCAGGGGGGTCTTCTTCCCAACTGGGATGTGTTTGATTACTGCAGGATACTTGAGAATATCAAGAATGAATTCCCTGATATCCATATCCATGCTTTTTCTCCGATGGAAGTTTATCATGCTTCGCGAAACAGCAATATGGGTTTTAAGGAAACACTTTTACAATTGAAAAAATCAGGTCTTGACTCCATGCCGGGAACGGCAGCAGAAATACTTGTTGACCGCGTCAGGGAAGAGATCTGCCCTGATAAACTTACAGCCCAAGAATGGGTAAAGGTCATTAAAACTGCTCATAATTCAGGCATCCCCACCACTGCAACAATAATGTACGGCCATATTGAAACACTTCAGGAACGAATAGAACACATAATGTTAATAAGGGATATCCAGAAAGAAACAGGCGGTTTCACTGAATTTGTGCCGCTTCCCTTTATGCCTTCCAATAACAGGCTCGGAATAGGAAAAAACATTTGTCGCGGCATCGAAGATTTAAAATTACATGCCCTTGCAAGGGTACTCCTTTATCCGCACGTCAAGAATATCCAGGCAAGCTGGGTGAAACTGGGCAGGGAACTTGCACAGTCAGCCCTTACATGCGGGGCAAATGACCTTGGCGGGACGCTGATGGAAGAACAGATTTCAAAGAGCGCCGGGGCCACAAGCGGTGAGTATATGGCGCCTGCCGAGTTTGAGGAATTGATAAGGCGAACAAATCGGCTGCCGCAGCAGCGGAATACTCTCTACAGGCATATTAACGTTTAAATTTATAAAATAATATTTAACTGAAGTTTGCAGGTTTACTTTTATATGATGTATATAATTATGATGATTTTATAGTTGTAATGTTAGGTCTACACATAGTGAGTCTTCTTTTTTTTTAGGAGCCTTTAATTATAAATGATTTTCTTATATACAATTTATTAAAACGGAAGATTTATATTTAATGACTACATTTAAAGCAATGGTGAAAAGTTATGAAAAGTCTTTCAGTCAATGTTCTTGACAAAGCAGATGAAGAATTTGCCGATACGCTTATTGAGTTGGGATTAAAAAGAAACGTTGCAAAGGTACTCACTTATTTAAAAAATGTAAAAGATGTAACTTCCAGAGATCTTGAAATGGGTTCCGACCTGAGACAACCCGAGGTCAGCATAGCTATGCGCGAACTTGAGGAACTGGGCTGGATAGGGGAAAGAGAAGAGAAAAAACCCGGAAAAGGAAGACCGTATAAGATATATCAGCTCAAGACCGATATCGAGTCCATTATTGAACATCTTGAAACACAGAAGAAGAAAGAGTCACAGGCAATGATGGCAAGCATAAAGCGCTTGAAAGAATTGACCAAATAAGATAATAAGTATTGGGGATGCATTACCATATAATCCTGACAAAAGAATGCAACCTCAAGTGCAGTTATTGCGGAGGGGGGAGCGATTTATCACCCAGGGAAATCAAGTATTCAATAGATGACCTTGAAAAGTTCATCTTACATGATGAAAAACCCATTATAGAATTCTATGGGGGAGAACCTCTCCTTCGCATCAGAACCATGAAAAAGATCATGGATTCACTACCTGCAAAATTTGTCATCCAGACAAATGGCCTTCTTTTTACTGACCTGGAATCGCATTATTTAAAAAAGTTCCATTCTATCCTGGTATCAATAGATGGAAAAAAAGACGTGACCGACAGAGCGCGTGGAAATGGGGTCTATGACAGGATCATGGATAATATAACATTAATAAGGCAGAAGGGATTTTCAGGGGACCTTGTCGCCAGAATGACTGTTGCACAGGGGACTGATATTTATGAAAATGTAATGCATCTTCTTACATTAAATGAACCGGGTTTTGACCATGTTCACTGGCAGCTTGATTTTGAAATGTTCTGGGAAGCGTGGGAGCATACAGTGTCCGGGCTTCCTGAATGGATCGACTCTTATAATTCCGGGATCTCTTCGCTTATTAAATGGTGGGTTATGGAAATGGAGCGAACAGGTCATGTTGTCGGGATCGTACCATTTATCGGTATAATGAATTCTCTCCTTAATGATAGTGATTCACATCTCAGGTGCGGTTCAGGGATTGATTTTTATACAATAATGCCGGACGGGAGGATTTCAGCCTGTCCTGTTTCTATTGATTTTGATTTTTCGGTCATAGGCTCAATATATGACGATGTTCCTTTATCTCTTATTGATAAAGCAAAGGTTGGTGAACCATGTACATCATGCAATATTTTCAAAGTCTGCGGAGGCAGATGCCTTTTTGTGAACAGGTCCCAGGAGCTGCTAAGAGAAAATGGATTTTCTTTGATATGCAGCACGGTCAGGCATCTTGTTGAAGAATTACAGAAAGCTCTTCCCGGGATCAGGATGTTAATTGAAAGCGGAATCGTAAGAAAAGAGGATTTTGCCTATCCGGAATTCAATAATGGTTGCGAGATCATTCCATGATCATGAGGAAAAACCAACCGCTGTAACATATGCTACTGCCAGATAGCGAAGGAATTTGCCTGTGAACACAAAGACAGAAAAAATCCGAAAATCAAGCCGTAATAATCCGCCCACAACTGTAATTGCATCTCCTATAAAGGGAAGCCATGTAAATAAAAGTGTATAGTAGCCGTATCTGGTAAATAATTTTTCAGCTCTGTTAAGCTCTTTTGGGTTAAGCTTGAGATATTTTTCTACAAGTACTCTTCCTTTAAAACCGATATAATAACTTGTGCAGGCGCCAAGAAAGTTGCCTGTTGATGCTACTAATACTAATGCCGGGATATTGAAATTCTTTTGAACAAGATATATCAGGATCCCTTCGCTTCCGAAGGGAAGAATGGTTGAGGCCAGAAGGCTTGCCAGGAAAAGACCCTGATAACCATAGTCAAGTAATATTATCCCTAAAGATTCAAACATAGACCGAAATATACATACCGGATATAAAAACAGTGGTATTTAATTAAAGATAAATACTCATGTGTTGTTCAATCTATAATATTTTTCCAGGGAGGACTTGATTTGGAAGTGGATGAAATAATCCGTTTATTGAACGAAGACTTCGTAAGGGAAATTGAAGCTACAATGATCTATGTCAGAAATTCTTTAATTATACCGCAATGCGATCCCAGCAGGCTAACCGAAGCGATAGCTGTTGATGAGATGAGACATATGAACTGGCTTGCCGATCTTATAGTAAAACGGGGTGGGAAGCCCAGTATGGAACATAAAGAGCTTGATTTTGGCGGAGATGACCCATACGGCCAGCTTAAAAAACAGTTAGCGCTTGAGACACAAACCATCGAAATATATAAACAACAGATAGAAAGCATTGACGATCCGGAAGTTGTTGGCGTGTTAAAACATATACTTGATGAAGAAAAGAGGCACAGGAAAGAGTTCAGAATGAGGCTTGAAAAGATCGGGCAATAACATAATATCGGGCTATTATGGATAAACTAGATGGTTTTGAGGAATTTTCAGTTACTGGAGAACATTCTGAGGTCAAAGTTCCTATGCTATATGTGGAATTGGCCCTTAATGCCAGGTATTTCATAAAGGATGGAGAGATGGGGTATTGCAGGTTGTTGATAAATGGGATCAAAGGGACCGGTATAAGAGGGAGAATTGCAGCAGTGTCTGCAAAATCTTATATAGGAAGGACGATTTTTATTTTTATATCTCATATAGCCGATGGGAAAAAATTGATCACGGTTCCCGCATTATTTGAAAAAGAACCCAAGTTTGACAGGAAACTGGATATGAGCGACATAATTATAAAAACTTATTACCACAATGATTTCAAGATAAGTGTTACGGAAGTTTACAGGGAACATTTAAACGCACTGACAGGAAAACAAATATATAATAACAAATATAATCTTATGATAAGCCTGCTTGAGCTACCCAAAAAAGGTGTTGAAATACTGAAGTCATACAGATAAGAGAAAGCCTTATTATGAATGGAATTTGACTGTTAATATGGAAACAAAGGGTGTGAATCGTTGTTCAGGAGATTTCTGGAATCATATGTCGAAGTATGCAATAATATTGTGACTGAGGCAGCCAATTCGGTATTAATGTTCGAAGCCGGGGAGCAGGCAGCACTTGATATAAAGACTCGTAAATTAGAGGATATCAACAGCATATTTGAAAAAGAAGGTATTACTACTTCTATTGAAGTATCGAAAAAAAAAGTCATATTTCACGTAAAAGGTCTGCCTATTTCGGGCCAAAAATGCAGGTATTGCGATATTTTGAGAGGATTTTTCGGAGGATTATCAAGAAAACACATAGATGCAAGATATTATTGCAAAAAAGGCGAAGAATGCCAGATTAAGGGCTCAAACGAATGTATTTTTATTTCGGAGCTAATAGAATGAGGGAATAAATGCCAAAAGATTTGAAAGTGACCCTGAATGATCTTGAATATGAAATACTCAAGAAAATGAGAGTAGTCGAGGGAGAAGACGGAGAGAAGCTCAGGAATCTTTTCAGGCTTTATGTTTCAACAATACCGGAATTAAAATCTTCAGAATATGCATTAAAACGAGTTGAAAAAAAAGAAGTAATAGATGAACATCTTCAAAATGTCTGGGGCGAGTATGAGCTTACTGATTTTCCTACGGAACAATGGAATGAAGAAAAGATCAACAAACTGGTATCAGAGCTTATTCAGATCAATGCGATTGTGAAAGTTGGTGAAAAACAGTATATACCATCTAATAAATTCAGAAGCCTTTTTAAAATGCTGCTCCACGATATAACGACCGAGTCCAAGGACATGGATGAATATTCAGCTGCATGTGTTGCTACCATCCAGTTATTGATGGAGTTCAGTGTAGATACGCTCAGCAAAGAAACAATCAAGGATGGAACGATTTATATAAATGAAGGATGGATGTTCGTATATGCAACTGCAATCAAGAATGCAAGGCAATTTATAAAAAGTAAAAAATTATTCCCGGAAGCTGAGATCCCTATTCCGAGAGCGCCCTAGATGGGAATTATTAATTTCATGAATATTCAATCATTTTTCTTTTCTGAAACATCACGAATATCTACAACTACAACGATCCCTTCATCAGTCTCGACCGGACTCATATTGATCTCGGCCGGGAATTCACTATCATCCCTACGTTTTGCAACGGCTCCCATATGAAGTGCCATTATTCTGGTTGAGGGATTTGCAAAATAATCTTTACAGAACCGGGTATGTTTTTTCCTGAAACGGTCAGGTAATAGCTTATCATACGATTCACCGATCAATTCCAGACGGGTATATCCGAATAATTTTTCAGCACGGGTATTAATAAGAAGAATCTCAAAATCCCTATCAATGGCTATGATGGCATCAGGAGACCCGTCTATTAGCACCTGGAAATTCTTCTGGGCCCGCTTGCGATTGGTAATATCAATTACCATCCCTTCAAGACCCACGATATTGCCAGCTGCATATTTCAAGGCGTGGGCATTTATCGAGACCCATATTTTGCTTCCATCCTTGCGGTTGACCATAGCTTCAAAATCAGAAACAATCCCATCGGCCCGGATCTGTCTCACCAGATGCAGGCGCCTTCCCGGATCCACATATAGCTTGCGGGCATCGGTAACACTTGTAATAAGATCTTCGGCCGAATCATAGCCCAAAATACGTACGCATGCAGGGTTTGCAGAAAGTATGCGCCCATCGATTGCTGTCTGGAAGATGCCCTCTGCAGCATTCTCAAAAATTCCCCGGTACTTTGCCTCACTGATACGTATTGCTTCTTCCATTTTCTTATGTTCGGTTATGTCGCGAACAGTACTGATAACTATGATCCCATTTTCCGTTTCAAGATAACCAAGAGCTATGTCAACCGGGAATTCTGACCCGTCCTTCCTTAAACCATAGAGTTCAAGCTCAGATCCCATGAAGCGTATGTGGGGTTTTACAATATAACTCCTCAGGTGTTCATCATGACTCTTCTTGAAACGCTGGGGGATAAGGATATCAACCGGTCTATTAATAAGCTCTTTTTTTGAATATCCAAATATTCTCTCCGCCTGCGCATTTACCTGCAAGATTCTCCCTTCTTTGTTAACAATGATAATGCCGTCCGGGGAAAAATCGAAAAGACCCTTAAAAATAACCTCTGGCTTAATTATTTCGTCATCCTTAATAATTTCTCCTTTTATCCTGTCTTTATCTACCATGAGTCCTCCCTTATTATCAACTATATCAATTATTCTGCTTACTCATCTATTCTTCGCAACCGCAGAAATCATATGTCTTATATACCTCTTCCCCTTGAACCGCTTTTCCTTATGTGATTCGATTATATTATACGAAAAATCCCGTAATAATTCCTCCACTTCGGGCTTATCAAAATAGTGGTAAACCACACCGTTTTTCCTTGAAAAAGTATCCGGCTCAACCTCAATCCCGCCATATCGCATATCCTCTTTCCCGAATACTTCCATGAACAGAATTCCTTCTTTCTTTAGTATGCGCTGGAATTCCCTGATGGCAAATTCCCTCTCTTTTAATAAGAGGTGCTGCACCACACCATAACACCAGATGAGATCAAAAGAATCCTCCATAAAGGGTAATTGAAAAACATTCGCAGCCATGATATCTATATCAAGTTCACGGGCTCTACTGCTTTCTCTTAACATTTCCAGGGCATGAAACGAGATATCCATACCCACCACATCAAATCCCCGCATCCGCAAAGGCAGCGAGTATTTGCCGCTTCCGCAGCCTGCATCAAGAAGCAGTCCTTTTTTTACAGTGGAATCCAGCAGTCCAAGTGAATAATGTCCCCTCCAGGTACTTTTTCCATATTCATCGTTCCATGCTTTTATGTGACCTGCCATAGATGAAACTCCTATTCGACTGGAACTATTATAATACATGGAGATTATCTTTGCATGATGAAAATAGCAATGACAATAGCAGGCGTTGATCCGGGCGGAGGGGCGGGTGTAGCAGCGGATCTGAAGACGTTTGCAGCGCTTGGGGTACACGGAACCTGTATAATAACATCGGTTACTGCCCAAAATACGCAGGGGGTCCTTAATTCATTTGACATACCGACAGGTTTCATTAAGGAACAGTTCGATGCTGTTGCCAGTGATATAAAAATTGACTGTGTCAAGACCGGAATGCTTTCATCTCCTGCAATTGTAAGAACGGTTGCAGGGCTTATAAAAAAAGAAAGACTGCCTCTTGTTATTGATCCGGTGATGGCTGCAGAGGCAGGGGGAACCTTGCTGGAAAATGAAGCGGTGGAGGTCTTAATTGATGAACTCCTGCCTATGTGTGCAGTTATTACCCCTAACGTGTCTGAAGCCCAGAGGCTTTCGGGGATGAAAATCAATGACATCTCAGATGCCCGCAAAGCTGCAAGAATAATCTCAGAACTGGGCGCAAAAGCTGTTATAGTCACAGGCGGCCATCTTAAGGGAACAGATATTCTTTATTCGAACGGGGAATTCATACAGATTGAGGGAAGATTGATAAAAGGAGGCACTCACGGTTCAGGATGCACACACTCGGCCGTTATTACAGCCGAACTTTCAAGAGGAACGGCTCTTATAGAGGCGGCGCATCGTGCAAAAGAATTTGTTGAACAGGCAATAACCCTGAGCTTCAACATAGGGAAAGGCGCTGCTCCGGTAAACCAGATAGGTCATACACTTTCCGATGCCCGGAGGTATGGTGTTATTAAGAATCTGGAGGAAGCCCTGGATGTGATCAAAAAGAGCCGGGGGTTTTCAAACCTGATTCCTGAAGTTGGATGTAATATCGCAATGGGTATCACAAATGCTTCATCGATTCAAGATGTGGCTGCAGTTTCGGGAAGGATAGTCAGGTTAAAAAATGAACCTCATGCTGTAGGTTGTGTCGCATTTGGTGCCAGCAGTCATATAGCCCGGATCGTATTGACCGCAATGCAGTACGATAATTCAATGAGGGCAGCGATGAATATCCGGTATTCGGAAGATGCGCTTGCCGTATGTGAGGATCTTGGGTTTTGTATAGCATCATTCAGGAGAGAGGATGAGCCGGAAGGAGTATCCACTATGGAATGGGGCGTATCTGATGCAATACGCAGAGAGGGAAAAGTACCTGATGTTATTTTTGATAAAGGTAGTGTCGGAAAGGAAGCAATGATAAGGCTCATCGGGCGTGATGCCCTTGAGGCTGCGCAAAAAGCCACAAAGATAGCATTATCCTTATAAACTAAATGGGCGTATTAGTTCCTTCAGTAGTTATTTATATTAAATTATAATTCCGGACAAATATGATATTCGAAAAAATGCCTACAGTTCCCACAGCAGATGAACTTCTTGATAAAGCCTACAGCCGCGCTACCCGGGCCAAGCGTGGAAAACAGGTACTTGACAGGAAATCCAAGCTGCAGGCTGAAGAATCAATGCTCCTTACAGCGGCAAATATAATCAGCGATAATCTCGCCCATATAGTCAGGAAATTCCCGAGCCTGGACCAGTTGCCGCCTTTTTATCTTGAGCTTGCAGAGGTAATAGTGGGTGTCGAAGAGATGAAAATGAACCTGGCATCGGTGCAGTGGGCAGGTGAGAAAGTAGGCAGCCTGGCAAGAAAATACGTGGGGATGATGCGTGAAGCCGATGATGCGAAAGTAATCCGGAAACAGGCATTTGGCAGGATATCATCGATCGTTGGAAGCATTGATGGCAACCTGCGCTTCCTGAATGATGCACGCAACAGGCTAAGAAAGCTTCCCGCGATCGATGAAGGGCCGGCAATCGTTGTTGCAGGCTACCCTAATGTGGGAAAGTCAAGTTTCGTGGCTCTTGTGAGCAGTGCCCATCCTGAGATCGCATCTTATCCTTTCACAACAAAAGGGCTGGCTGTGGGGCATTTCACAAAGAACGGGATAAGGTACCAGGTGATTGATACACCCGGTCTTCTTGACAGGCCGCTTGAGGAAAGAAATGAAATAGAGCTTCAGGCAATATCTGCACTGAAGCATGTGGGTAAAGTAATACTCTTTATCATCGATCCATCCGAAACATGCGGTTATTCTCTTAAAACACAGATGCATCTTCTTGAAGAGATAAAAAACAGATTTTCAGTGCCGTTCCTTATTGTCGCTAATAAAAAGGATATTTCCACAACGGAAATTGGCGATATGAGCATGTCAACGCTAAACGGGGAGGGAGTCGATGCGGTTTTAGATAGATTACTGGGAATGATGCCGAAAACGGATCTCCCGGTAAGAACTGTTTGAATATTTATATATTAACATAATGTATTTATCCTAATAGAATAAACTATTCATAAGTCTGCCGGAAAAAGTGGGCTGTGGGAAAACGGGTCTGATATGGAGGAATAAACGATATGTTAAGTAAAAGAATATGGATTTACATAGCGATCCTGTTGTTAACAACCGCTATTGGAGCTACAGCAGCACAGGCTAGTTTAAGTCCCGTAGAAAAACTGGGAAAGAAATTGTTTTTTGATACGGATCTTTCAACTCCCCAGGGCCAGTCATGTGCAGCATGTCATGCGCTTAAAGTAGGATGGACAGGTCCTGATAAGAAAATAAATGCTCATGGAGCAGTTTATGAAGGTGCTGTAAAAAATAGATTTGGAAATCGTAAACCGCCCTCTTCAGCATACGGAGGCGATAGCCCTGTTTTGCACTTTGATGGGGAAAAATGGATTGGCGGAATGTTCTGGGACGGCCGGGCAACAGGGTCTACATTGGACGATCCGCTTTCCGAGCAAGCACAGGGACCTTTCTTGAACCCTCTGGAACAGAATAATCCGAATGCAAAGCAAGTCTGCACCAAAGTACGCAATTCGGACTATGCCGGCCTCTTCAAAGATGTATGGGGACCTGATTCTCTGAACTGCAATAAAGATGTGACCGGAACCTATGAACGGATTGCCCGATCTATTGCAGCATACGAGAGATCAAAGGAAGTAAGCGAATTCACCTCTAAATATGATTATTATCTGGCAGGTTCGGCAAAACTGACAGATAAAGAGGAGCTCGGACTTAGTTTATTTGAGAACAAGGCAAAGTGCGCCAATTGCCATGTACTACCTCTGTTCACCGACTTTACATATGACAATTTGGGAGTACCAAAGAATCCGGAGAATCCTTTCTACAACATGCCACGAAAGTGGAACCCGGATGGTAAGAAATTCATAGACTACGGACTGGGGGGTTTCCTGAAGAATACAGGCTATGATCCCGCCGTGTATGAACCAGAGTTGGGTAAGATGAAAGTTCCAACGCTTCGCAATGTAGATAAAAGACCATCTTCGGATTTCGTGAAGGCTTACTCACATAACGGCTACTTCAAGAGTCTTGAAGAAATCGTACATTTCTATAACACAAGAGATGTACCTGGAGCTGGCTGGAACGGCAAACCCTGGCCAGCGCCTGAAGTCTCCGAGAATGTCAATACGGAAGAACTGGGAGATCTTGGCCTGACACCGAAGGAAGAAGCAGCCATCGTAGCATTCATGAAAACTCTCTCAGATGGCTACACACCAAAACAAAAATAAAACAATCCGAAAATAGAACTGTGCGATTTCATCGCACAGGCTCTTACTTTTTAACCCATCAGGCTGTATTTCAATATCAATGCAGCGAACAATATTGCCACAATATTCATGACCTTTATCAACGGGTTGATAGCAGGTCCGGCTGTGTCTTTTGTGGGGTCGCCAACCGTATCACCTACAACCGCTGCAGCATGCGTCGGGTTCCTGCTTCCGTCAGGCAATCTCTTTCCGCCGAGATTTCCCAATTCTATATATTTCTTGGCATTATCCCATGCTGCGCCCCCTGTTGTCATCATGAGGGCAAGGAGCAGGCCGGAGATTATTACCCCGATAAGCAGGCCTCCAAGGGCAACAGGTCCGAATATAAAACCTACAAGCAACGGAGAGAGCACAGCAAGAAGCCCGGGTATTATCATTTCTTTCTGGGCTGCAATTGTAACTATATCTACACATCTGCCATAATCCGGTTTTGCTTTTCCTTCCATTATACCTTTTATTTCCCTGAACTGGCGCCTTATTTCCGTAACAATGGTCGTTGCCGCCCTTCCCACGGCCCCCATCAGGAAGCTTGCGAAAAGGAATGGGATCATGCCGCCGATGAGTAATCCGATCAACACCATCGGGTCTGAAAGTTTAAGGACCAATTCAGGCCTTCCCTCCACCATGATCACCGGTAGTTTGTTTATTAATTCCGGCGATTTTGCAAGTAGCTTATTGATCTCGCTGCTATATGCGGCGTAAAGCGCAAGGGCGCCCAATGCTGCTGAGCCTATGGCATAACCTTTAGTTACGGCTTTTGTTGTATTTCCAACGGCATCAAGCGGATCTGTTATATCCCTTACTTCTTTGGAAAGCTCTGCCATTTCCGCAATCCCGCCTGCATTATCTGTGATCGGGCCGTATGAATCTATTGCTATTATGATGCCTGTTACAGACAGCATGGCTGCTGCAGCTATTGCAATACCATACAGACCAAGCGTTCCGCCGCCCATAACCATGTATGAAGTGAGGATTCCTGCGCAGATAACGATCACTGGTAAAGCCGTGCTCTGGAGACCTACTGCAAGTCCGGTAATAATATTTGTTCCCGGACCGGTTACAGAGGCATTGGCAATGTCCCTGACCGGGGCATGGGTTGTAGCAGTATAATATTCAGTGATAATTATCATTGCCGCTGTCACGCCAAGACCTACAAGGGCGCTTATGAACAGGCGGTTATCGCCGCCCATCATCACCTGGGTGATCAAGTAGAACAGGATCAACGAGATTATTCCTGCAACGATCGCCCCGTTATACATTGCACCCATGATATTACCTGATTTCCCAAGCTTTACAAAGAATACCCCGATTATGGAAGCGATTATGGCTGCTGCGCCCAGTGCCAGCGGATAGACCATAGCATTCGGATATGTGCTGAGAACAGTTATGCCGATAAGCATTGCGCCAAGGGCAGTTACTGCATAAGTCTCAAAAAGGTCTGCTGCCATTCCGGCGCAGTCACCCACATTATCCCCGACATTATCTGCAATAACACCGGGATTGCGCGGGTCGTCTTCCGGTATCCCGGCCTCAACTTTTCCTACAAGGTCCGTACCTACATCCGCTGCTTTTGTATAAATTCCGCCCCCTATCCTGGCAAAAAGGCTGATAAGTGAGGCGCCAAAGCCAAATCCAACGATTTTATCTACGGCATCAGCTTCGCCGCCAAAAGCTATGAACAGCCCGCTCACACCAAGAAGCGCAAGGCTTGCGACAGATATCCCTGTTACAGCGCCGCCTTTAAAGGCAACATCAAGGGCTTTTTTCATTCCCTCTTTAGCAGCATTGGCACAGCGTACATTGCTTCGAACGGATATGTTCATCCCCAGATAACCTGCTGCTGCCGACATTACTGCCCCGAGGACAAATGCCAGAGCCGTATCAATATTTATTGCCCATGCTATTAAGATAGTAAGTATTACCGCAATTATTGCAACGGTCTTATACTGTCTGTTAAGATAAGCCATCGCACCTTCCTGTATGGCTGCTGCGATCTCTTTCATCTTATCTGTTCCGGCATCAAGTTTCATTATATATAAAACAAGATATACAGCAAATATCAAACCGATAATTCCCGCAAGCGGGGCTGAATACAAAATTAAATCAGTAATGTCCATAATTCCTCCTAGTATTGCTCCGCCAAGTTGGTTGTCACTATATATATTTTTTACCTTTGAGATTCCGGCATTTTCTATTTTAAACGATTAAGCTCATTCGGGTGTGCCAGAAGATCATCAATATAGAGATTTCTGTTCGTTCCGGACAGGTAGAGCCGGACCCACCATATGGTTGTAAGCGGCGCGATAACAATTAA
>Ga0172443_1079_pt1 | contig 20759 bp, 16 predicted proteins | sample MayberryNE_Catta_6_FD_114741 | JGI IMG/M metagenome (GOLD analysis project Ga0172443, IMG submission 114741) | reverse complement strand
AAGGTAAAAATAAATTTTAAGGGATGGAATATCACAGAAACAAATGTTTTATTAATGTGTCATCTGTTAAGAGAGAAATCAGGCGATAGAACACGGATTGCGCGGATGACGCGGATACGCGCAGATTGGATTATCCGTGCAAATCCGCGTAATCAGCGTCATCCACGTTCGATTTATACTAATGGGAGGTTTTATAGAAATCATTGATTTTCATTAGAGATATTAGCAAAACGACACGCCGGTTTTTGGGATGAACCCAAAAACCGTTTTTCATTGATTACGTTATATAACACAATTACCATTTCAAATCGTGTTGGTGAATAAAAGCGAACTTGACTGGTTGTGTACAACAAATCATGACCTTCGACAGGATTTACAGGATCGACAGGATACGGTTTATGTGGGAAATCCTGTAAATCCTGTCGATCCTGTCAAAAAAAATAATGATGCAAAAAATTATACCAACATATAATGTAACGGTCACGCAAAAGCGAATTATTAAATACAATAGAAAGTCAATGTGGGATAAACTGGAAACAAAAGTAATTATGGATTCAGGAAAAATGGGGTATTTGCTTTTGATCATAAGGTGCATATATGAAAAACCACAGAGAGCACAGAGGGCACAGAGAAAAGCAACAACTTTCTGCGTCCTGGTATGTAAAAATTAACAACGAACACGTACGAACTCAATACGAACTCACGTTACCTGAGTTCGTTTCAGTTCGTTTTAGTTCGTTGTTTTATCCTCGAATAATAGGATAAAATATGGTTCCCAAAAAAACACCCGTTCACAACGCCGGGTTTATTCCGGCCAATAAAATTATTAAAACTCCACGCCCTGAAAAAAGGATAAAAATTCAAGACCTTAACCTGCCCACTTCTGTAAAACAATTTTACATGGATTCAGGCATAACATCCCTTTACCCCCCGCAATCGGCTGCCATTGATGCCGGGCTTCTTGAAGGCAAGAATATCGTTGCAGCCATACCCACGGCATCAGGTAAAACCCTCCTTGCAGAATTTGTTATGCTGCAATCCGTCCTGGATGAAAATAAAAGAGGAAAAGCCCTCTATATCGTACCCCTGCGCGCTCTTGCCAGTGAAAAATATGAACGTTTCCTGGGCTTTGGAGCAATCAATAAAAGCGACGGGCGCACAGTATCGGCCGGGATAGCAACCGGTGATTTTGATTCCCGCGATGAGTGGCTGGGAAATTTTGATATCATTGTCGCTACCTCAGAAAAAGTCGATTCACTTCTTCGGAACAGTTCCCATTGGATGCATGAAATAACAGTAGTGATAGCAGATGAGATCCATCTCATTGATTCGCCGGATCGCGGACCGACACTTGAAATAGTGCTGGCAAAATTAATGAAACAAAAACCGCAAATAATAGCACTTTCGGCAACTATAGGCAATGCATGGGAAGTGGCAAAATGGCTGGCAGCAGAACTCGTTGTGAGCGAATGGCGTCCCATCGGATTAAAAGAAGGTGTCTTTTTCGGGAACGCCATTACATTTGGCGACAGGAGCCAGCGCCATATAAGGGAATTCCATAAAGACAGCGCCATATCGCTTGTAGCCGATACAATCAAAGAGGGAGGACAGTGCCTTGTTTTTGAAAGCAGCCGGAAGAACTCCGAAGGTATGGCGGGGCGCCTTGGCGTGTCAATATCCAACCTGCTGGACCATGATGCAAAGGAAAAATTGCATGTTCTTGCGGCCCAGGTCAGGGAAACAAGTGAAGTGGATACAGCAAAAAAACTTGCAATCTGTGTCGAAAACGGAAGCGCTTTTCATCATGCTGGTCTTATATCCGAGCAGCGCAAGCTCATAGAGGGGGGATTCCGTAACGGAGTTATCAAAGTAATATCATCTACTCCTACGCTTGCAGCAGGTCTTAACCTGCCTGCACGGCGGGTTATAATAAAAGGATACAGGCGTTATGATGTGAATTTTGGCCAGGTGCCTATACCTGTTCTCGAATACAAGCAGATGGCAGGAAGAGCAGGAAGGCCGGGACTTGACCCTTATGGGGAATCAGTCCTTGTCGCAAAAACATATGATGAACTGGATGAACTCATGAAGCAATATGTGCTTGCGAGTGCTGAAAATATCTGGTCGAAACTTGGTTCGGAAAACGCATTGCGAACACACATCCTTTCCATAATCGTCACGGGATATGCAAGTAATATGAATGAATTGATGGAATTCATACGTGCCACTTTTTATTCAACGCAGCAGGAACCATGGAGCCTCAAGATCGTGATCGATAATATCATAAGTTTCCTTGTTGAAAAAGAGATGATTATCCAGAAAGAAGGACTTTTTTCTACCCGGCTGGGTGAAATGGTTTCTCGCCTTTATATTGACCCGCTTTCCGCATCATTGATCATTGAAGGGATGAAGAAAATAGATGAGAAAGAAATAAATTACACTGAACTCACCCTTCTTCATCTGTTAGCGACCACACCCGATATGCGCCAGCTGTATCTGCGCTCAAATGATTACAATTGGCTGGGTGACCTTATCATGGACCACCATATCGAATTCCTGCATATACCCCCCCAATTCAAAGTTGATTACGAATGGTTCCTCTCACAGGTCAAGACCGCATGCGTTATGCTTGACTGGATAAATGAGAAAAAAGAAGAAGATATCGTGAAAAAATTCGGTATTGGGGAAGGAGATATCAGGGCGCTTTCCGAGACCACACTATGGCTTGTACATTCAATGGCTCAACTGGGAGATTTTCAAAAACGACATTGTGCGGGTAAAGCAAGAGAACTTGAAAAACGTGTTGAGTACGGGGCAAGTCCCGATCTTCTTGACCTCATACAGATACGCGGTATTGGAAGGGTACGCGCACGCAAGTTGTTTGATTCCGGGATAAGAGATCTGGAGGCACTGCGTGTTTCAGAGCCGGCCAGAGTTGCAAAGATAATAGGTACAAAAGTTGCGATAAAAGTCTTAAAGCAGATCGGAACAACTCCACCACCGGAAGAAAAACTGGAGGAACAACGTAAACTGCAGGATTTCGGGTAAATTTAAATACTTCTCATACTGTAAGTGACTCAAGTGATATATTGAGCTTATCGGGATTATTGTATAGTAGTTATGAGGCATTGCTTGCCAATGAAATAAAGGACAAACCAGTCCCGGCGCACGTTGCTATTATAATGGACGGAAACAGGCGGTTCGCAAGAAGGCATGGCCTGGCGCAATATTATGGTCATTTTAAAGGAGCTGACACAACAGAAAAGGTCCTTGACTGGAGTTTTGACCTTGGGATCAAGCAGTTAACAGTCTATGCCTTTTCAACAGAGAATTTTGACAGGAATGATATCGAGAAAGACAAGCTTTTTGAACTTATCGGGATCAAATTTGATAAAATCTGCATGGATAAGCGCACACACCAACGCCGTATGAGGGTAAGGGTTATCGGGAATATAGAGGTGCTCCCGCCAGCGCTTAAATCATCAGCAAAACATGCTGAGGATCTCACAAGGCATTATGATGGCGTGTATCTAAATGTGGCCCTTGCTTATGGGGGGAGACAGGAACTTGTGGACGCCGCACAGAAGATGGCCTGGAAAGTTAAAAAGGGCGAATTGTCACTTAATGATATTAACGAAAGGACAATATCCAATAATTTATATCCTTCAAGCGGCCCTGTCCCGTATGTGGATCTTATAATAAGGTCGGGGGGAGATGAAAGGATATCCAATTTCCTTCCCTGGCAGGCAAATGGTAATGAGTGCGCTGCGTATTTTTGTGCCCCTTTCTGGCCGGAGTTTCGAAGAATTGACCTTCTTCGCGCAATTCGTACATTCCAGACACGAGAACATGAGAGACAAAAGAACACAATCATGCGTGTCGTGAAACTATTGAGCTATTACGGTATGGTGGAAGTGGAAGATGTGATCCGAATATCAAGGAGATCCATAACAATCCCGAAAGAAGAAGTTGTAAAGATTCTCCACGAACTTGCATATCGCAACGTGGTATTGAACAATATGATAAAATGGTGAATTTCCTATTTTCCGAATCTTCTCTGTCGTCTCTGGAAATCCCTTAATACTCTTAAGAAATCAACCTTCCTGAAATCCAGCCAGTTCACATCTGTAAAATAGAGTTCGGAATAAACCGACTGCCATATAAGAAAATCCGTTAATCGTTTTCCTCCTGCCCTTATTACGATATCAGGTTCTGATTTGAATAATAAGTGGGATTCGATCACATCTTCATTAATCTCACAGGGTGATACGCTTCCCTCTTTTACCTGTGACATGATTTCCTTCAACGCTCTTATCAACTCATACTTTCCACTATAACCAAGTGAGATATCAAGGACCATATCATCCGTATTGTGTTTTCTGATTTCTTTGTCCCCTCTTTTAATAATGTTAATATTCGATGTGAGGTCTTTGAGTGCAGGAGGTATCTGGGCAGATAATTTACTGCATATCTTGGTGCTTATGAGTGTATCCACATCTATTATACTGATATAAATGGTAACGGTCTTAATCCCCATATCTTTACACCAGGAAGCAAAGGAATGTAACTTAAGATAATTCGTGTCGGAAAATAGATCACTTTCTGAAAGTGCAAGGACAATATGATACGGCACATTCATTTTCCTTATCTTTGTCTTAAGGTTCCATTCGTATATACTTGAGATAAATCCCATCGCCTTCTAAATGGGGTATAAGGATAAAGTATTTGCCTGTAAATACCATCTCAGAGAATAAATGTGGCCGATAAAGGAATATGAGAAACAGAGTATTTATATTCTTCTTGGATTGCTTGTCCTATTTTTTCCTTTTTTCAATTCAAACCATTTTATGCTAGCTTTTATGTTTCTTATGACTTCGATTCTTCTTTCTGCCGTCTCCCCGGATTCATCATTTTTCCGTTTCTTTGCAAGGGAATCGGATAGGAGAGCAGGGAAGCTTATTGGACTAATTCAGCTATTCATGACTACGGCAATTCTTCTTATTATCAGCCTTATGGTGGGAGTGGATATTGCGGGAGTTTATAAATTTCCAATATTCATCATAGGGGCTGCTTTTGCTATTACAACATTTGGGGATGGCATTGCGGATATTATACATATTATTGAAAAAGAAAAAAAACAAAACCCGAATGATAAGCAAATCAGTCAAAAAGTTTATTCTGCAAAATCAAGTATCGTTTTTCTGATTTCAGGGAGTGTTTTTGCTTTTATTTCAGGAACATGGATATCAGGCTTTACCCTGTATGTTCCTGTTGGGATGCTAATATTCCTTTCCGTAATTGGAGCCCTTACCGGGGCTCTTCTTGAATCCATGACAAAGGATGAAGATAATATAGTTATTCCTTTTGGCTCTGCAATGGTTATGTGGCTTTTCTATATGTTCGGATACAATGTGGATACTTCATATCTTTTGAAGGTGCTTTTATTTTCTTTCGTGCTGGGTTATCTTTCATACAGGGCGCACGTTGCCGATGTATCAGCCATGCTTTCTGCAACATTGCTTGGGGTAGTTATAATAATATCAAGCGATATTAACTGGTTTTTTATCCTTCTTGCTTTTTTCTTGCTTGGCAGCATGTTTACCCGTTACAAATACGATCTTAAGATGTCCCATGGGATCGCCCAGGGAAAAGGAGGAATTCGAGGATATAAGAATGTTTTCAGCAATTCACTCGCCGCCCTTACACTGGCTATTGCATACGGGATTTTTCCATCCCACGGGCAAGTCCTGATGGCGGCATATCTGGGTTCAGTGGCGACAGCATGCGGTGATACCCTTGCAAGTGAGATCGGGGAGACATATAAGGGCGAGCCAAGAATGATCACGACCTTCAAAAAAGCAAGGCCGGGCACGGATGGCGCAGTCTCGATCCTGGGTGAATGGGCGTCATTTTTCGGCGCATCAGTAATAGCACTTCTTGCCTTCATATTGATCCCGATAGACCTTTCCCTTGTATTTACCGTGATCGCAGGAGGTTTTATCGGTACGAACATCGATAGTGTGCTTGGTGCTACATTTCAGCAGAAAGGTTATCTCACGAATAATGGTGTAAATCTTCTTGCAACTCTTTCAGGAGCTGTCATATCCGGTTTACTTTATTATGGGCTCGTAGTATAGTCCGGATAGTACTTGGGCCTCCGGAGCCTAGGACCCGGGTTCAAATCCCGGCGAGCCCGTAACTGTATATAACAATTACAACGATAATTATAACCATTATTATTGCACCATTTAGATAAATTTAAATAGCTCGACTACTAATTTACTATTAGTGAGGAAGGGTTAATGAGTAAAAATACTACAGCCAGAGTCATAGTTGAATGGGATACGGGAAAAGCAACAGGATTCGCATCAAAAAAAGAAGCTGAACGGTTTATTAAGTATATATGCAAAAAAACCGCACCAAATTTGGATTATAGCATATACAGTATAATAGGATAAGCGGTTTTGAAAAATTATTTCTTGATGGCACTTGGTTCATCCCCTCCATGCCAGCTTTTCCGTGGGCGCATCCTTACAATATGAGCGGATTCGGAATTATCATCCACAATGAAAGCAACTCCTTTTTCTGTTCCCATCTTCTTCAGGGAATCGCCTATTCTCTCTCTCATATATGTGGGGCGGACAGCTTCAAGCGCGCTTATGTCGTCCTGTGAAGTAATACGATGGCAGATTATAATATCACTTTGCGAAATGACATCGGAATGAAGCGCAGCAGGCCTCTGGGTTGCAAAAATTATTGAAAGGCCGGGTTGTCTTCCCTGTCTTAACCATTCGTTCACAAGTACGCTTGTAGCAGGGGTTTCTCCATCCTCTGGTAAAAATAAATGAGCTTCATCAACGAACATCCAGACCAGGGGAATAACTTCATCGACCGGATTTTCTCCCATTTCCCGTTTTTCATATAATCTTCTTGATCTTATACTCTCATTATAAATTTTGGAGCCAAGTATCTTAACGGCAATTGCTTTGATATTCTGATTGTCAATCGAGCTCAGGTCAAGGATGCTAACTTTTCCCTTTTGGATGATATCAGAAAGGATTATCCCTTTTTCTTGAAATATTCCCCATGAAATGGCCAATCGGAAATAGTTCTTTGCAGCGCTTCGCAAAGTCGTATCTGCCTCCTCATCAATGTTTATATGGTCTATAATATTCACTAATGAGAATTCGGATATTTTTTCTTTTATCTCATCAATTGTTTTCATAATGAAAACACCTATTTGGCTAATGGGATCAAAACCAAACAATGAACACCAGTCATAACCTGAAAGTTCCGGGGGTGAAATTGAAAATGGCTTTGCCTCAATATTCATTTTTTTATAATGTCCAATACTTCCTGCCGGGACAAAGAGTTGTGCGATAATCTCCTTTGGGGAAAGACCCCACTTTGATAAGATTTCATCTTCTTTATTGTTTGGATGTCGCATTGTCCAGAATATTCCCATTGTATCAATAACAAGAGCGGCAATATTAACCTCCGGTGAAAGTGCTGCCAGTTCTTCGATTATTATTCCCATTGTATAGGATTTGCCATATCCGCGTTTACCGCATATGAGTACGGCATGGGGTCTTAGTGCATCCATATGAACTCGTGAACCCATTGATCTGTCAAGAGCAAGGTATCTTCCCACTTCAAGCGTGCCCAGGCTTGTATTGGAATCCCCTCTACCGATTACGTATTGTTTTTGGGTGACACCTGATTTTTTTAAATCACGCGGGATTATTTCGTCCATGGAATTCATCATTAATATCCCCTGCAAGAAGTTGTAGGCTGTTTATAGTATTTAATATGTGTGTTATTATTTTATACTGCAAATACATATTATAATCATAATAATTGAAATTTATATTATAATAATAGTGATAATTATTATATATTGTCCTGGATAAATTTATATAAACAAAAGTTCACTGCAAGTCAAATCATGGAGTGAGTGAAATTATATATAATAATTTTATATTAAAAATTAAATCATTGACCGGAAGAAAGAAACACGAAAAAAAAATTTGTTCTTATAAGGTTCGAAAATACAAAGACCAGCGTATTGTGATTCTTGACTGCAAGAACTGCAGGTCAGGTTCTTCATCCATCACAGATTCAACATGCAGGGAATATATTTTTCAAATACTGAACTCTGAACCCAGGATAAACCGCCTTGTCCTTTCTCATCTTTTTGAAAGGGACTATGAAATGGAAAATCTGGATTTTTTATATTCACTGGCGCGATTCATCTATAATATCAACACTTATAAAAATTCAAAAAATGGGAAAGAATGTGAAAAATATTTAAAACAATGGAAAGAATGGCTCATTCCGATCATAAATTCAAGTAGCTCCGATCCTGTAAAGGCATACCTGGAAATAAGTGGAAAGATCAAGGATCTACAAAGGCCAGAGCTATCAGATATTGGATTCAAAATCGAAACCGAAACATGCAGGATTTATTTCCTCTCATTATTGGAAAAAATGATTTCGGGGGTGCCTTTACTGGCAGACCGGATAGAAAGCCAAATGCCAGGTTGGGACTATTACGGGAATATAAAATCGCTTGTCAGACCAGGCTTTTCCACCTCAAGGATATATATCTCCCCGCCACCGAATACGGAATTTCTTGAAAGATATGAAATACAAAGATCAGGTGGAAGGATCATGCCGATTTCAATTTATAAGCTGACGGACAGGCCTGAAAGCCTGTATTTCACGATTCCGGGTGAATATAATAACATGCACCCAATAGAATTGGGGATAATTGAAACAGCCAGGAAGAAACTTATGAGACACAGGCCAAAAAATATCAATTTTGCGGAATCTGCCAATTCCAGGGAATATTTCGAAAGGCTTGGGATGCAAATTATTTCAGAAGAGGCTCGTGAGAAAGATTTAAGACTGGCACCTGAAGAAATAAAAGTATTATCTGATATCCTGGCAAAATATACAACAGGATTGGGGATACTGGAAGATGTGCTTTCTGACGAACGAGTTACGGACATATATGTGAATTCCCCGGCTGACATAAATCCGATTCATGTCGTAGTTGATGGAGAAGAATGTTCATCAAATATCTATTTATCACAGGATGATATCGATTCAATGATAACACGGTTCAGGGCGATAAGCGGAAGACCATTCGGGGAAGCAAATCCGGTACTTGATATGGACCTTTCGGAGTATAAGACAAGAGTATCAGTAATCGGAGATCCGTTATCATCAGGCGGTCTTGCTTACGCTTTTAGAAAACATGCACGAAACCCATGGACGCTTCCCAAGCTGATAAACACAGGTTCTATCACTGGGCTGGCTGCAGGTTTATTGAGTTTCCTGATGGACGGCCAGTCTTCTATTCTCGTCACGGGCGGTGTTGGTTCGGGAAAAACATCCCTCCTTTGCGCCATGCTTCTTGAAATACCCCAGAAATACAGGATATTGACTATTGAAGATACTCCCGAGCTTCCAATTGAAAATTTGCAGAAACTTGGCTGCAAGATCCAGGGAATGAACACCAAGGCATCTGTGGGTGGCACGAACATTGAAGTCAATCCGGAAACGGCCCTTCGTGCCGCTCTTCGGATGGGAAATGCTACTCTTGTACTCGGGGAAGTGAGAGGTCCTGAAGTGAAAGTATTGTATGAGGCGATGCAGGTTGGGGCTGCCGGTAATTCTGTTATCGGTACTATCCACGGCGCTTCCACAAGGGCGGTATTCGAACGGATCGTTAACAGCCTTGGGGTTCCAGCTGCATCTTTCAGGGCGACGGATGCTGTGGTTGTAGTCCAGAACGTAAGAATTAGCGGAACAATGAAAAAGAAAAAAAGAGTTGTGGAAATAGCAGAGGTAACTGGGGGGGAATGGGAAGAACACCCGGATGCGGATGACATTTTCAACGATATAATGGTATTTGACGCCACTCACGATAAGCTCATAGCTACCGATTTGTTGGACAGGGGAGGATCAGAGCTTGTAAGTAAGATCGCTCATAAATGGGGTATGAGCGTCGATGAAGCATCTCTGAATATAAGAATGCGAGCAATGATCAAAGAAACGATCGCAAAAGTTGGCCTGGAACATCCAAAGTTTGTGGAATCAGACATGGTAATAAAAGCAAACAACGCTTTTTGTCTTTACTTTGACAGGATGCAGGATGATAACGGAAAAGTGGATTTCCAGAAAGTCTTTGACATGTGGATGGTTTGGTATCATGATTTTGTGGAAAAAAACCGAGGGATAAGGTAAGATAAAATATGGATGACCATCAGAATTTTTATTTCCGTGCCTGCCGTTTTTCAGTGAAACATTTTAGCTGGATTGTTGGCGATCTTGATAAATACAAGAAAAAAAGCGAAAAGATCGTGAGCAAGGAGTTCCTTGATGCAATGGATTTTTCAGGATTAGAGCTGGAGCCATGGGAAACACATATACTTTCATACGCATGCAGCCTGTTTTTATTCATTTTATTGATAAGTCTTGATATAATTATATTCAGCATTTCCATATATGAAAGAAATTCGATAATTTTTATCCTGTTTTTCACTGCAGTAGTTCCCATAGCTGCAATGATATATTTGAGTGAGTATCCAAAAATCCATGCAAAATTCTTAAAAATCCACACACTGGGTGATATTCCGGAAATCCAGAGTTATATCGTTATGTCAATGAAGCTTGTTCCGAATATGGAAAGAGCCATAATTTTCGCAGCTGATAATTCTTTGCGGCCCCTCGCAAGGGACTTAAAAAAATTAATTTGGGATATCCATATTCGCGTATATAGCAATATAGATGAAGCACTTATCGAATTTGCAGGCCAGTGGGGAAAAAACAGCGAATATTTCAAGCGTTCGCTCCACCTTGTAAAAAGTTCTAACAGCGAACCCGATGAAGCCCAGAGGATCATGACTCTTAATAAATCACTTGATATAGTTCTAGAAGGAACAAAAACCATGATGGATGCGTTTGCAGCTAAACTTAAAACCCCTACCTATGTCCTGTACTCGATTTTCATATTGATCCCTCTTGCCCTTGTAGCATTGATCCCTGCAGTTAGCATTGTCGGGGTAAGGATGGATACTGTGACCCTTGTTTTGCTTTACGACATAGGATTACCTCTTATTACATTATTCTATTCGGAGTATATTCTACTGCAGCGTCCCGCCACTTTTTCACCGCCAAACATATCAGCCGGACATCCCGAACTATCCAATATTGGCTCAACTAGGAAAAATATTATTATTGTCACATTGATAGCAGGGGTAACAATAGGTTCTTCAGGATATATTCTCCTTGATTTTTACAATCCGTTCAATATCATATCCACAGAAGCTATGTCTGGATTGGTATTGCCCACTTTCCCGATCTTGTGGGCTATCACTGCAATGATCACGATATATTGTATCGGGGTATATACGCCTTATAAGAAAATACGCGACGATATCAAACAAATAGAAAATGAGTTTGCTGACGCTATGTTCATACTTGGCCGAAGGATTTCTGAAGGAAGATCGGCAGAGGAAGCTTTTGTACATACTTCCGAGACTATGAAAGGATCAAAGATAGGGGAAGCCTTTGCTGATATTGCAAAAAACCTTTCATCCATACGGACAACATTGCATGGCGCTATTTTTAATGAGGAATATGGGGCATTCAAGGATATCTACTCGGATAGGGTACATACGATCATGAAGCTTCTCACCCGGAGCGTTCATAGAAGCCATGAGGCAGCGGGTATGGCGATCATAAAAATCGCGGATCATCTTAAGGAATTGCAGGATGTGGAGAAAAATATCCGAAGGTCACTATACGATGTTACCTCTACTATGGGGTCAACGGCCATTATTTTTGCTCCCCTTATTGCAGGCGTGACGCTTGCTCTTTCGGAGGTGATCCAGAAGATATTGCTCAATATCTCAAAAGAGTCCAGGAATTTGCCGGATGAATATGATATAGGGGATTTTATGAAAGAAGCAGGAACGGGAATGACACAGACCGTCTCTCCGGATATTTTCCTGCTTGTGGTGGGAATTTACATGATCCTTCTTGTGATAATCCTTACGCGGTTTGCGGGAGGAATCGAATATGGTGATGATAAACCCCAATTTATGTACGATCTGGGCCAGAGGCTGCCTATGTCGATAATGGTTTTCACGGTTACGACCATTGTGTCAAGAGTCATTTTCAGTTCAATGGTTTAAAACTGTAAATTATATCGCTACAAAGATATCAATATATATACTCGAATGCCAATTCCAAGAACGGTGCTTTAATGAAAACTTGCATAATGTGCGGTGGCGAAGGAACAAGGCTTCGTCCATTAACGTTTGATAGGCCAAAGCCTATGATCCCCCTGTTGAACAAACCATCATTAGTCCATCTTGTAGAACATCTGGCTATTGAGGGTTTCAATGATATCGTGCTTACATTGGGTTATCTGGGAGGAGAAATCGAAGCTGCGCTAGGTGACGGAAGCATGTATGGCGTACATATAGAATATGTGCATGAAAAGGAAAAGCTGGGAACAGCAGGGGGAGTAAAGAACGCCGAAGAGCTATTTGAAGGCGAGCCTTTCATGGTTGTAGGAGGAGACCATGTGATGGACCTTGAACTTCGTGAATTTGTGCGCTTCCACGATAAGAACGATTCGCTTGTGACCATAGGTCTTCTTCCAATTGATGACCCGCGCGATTATGGTATAGCGGATCTTGATGTAAATAACAGGATCAATCGGTTCTTTGAGAAACCAGGACCCGGGGAAATATTCAGTAACCTTGCAAGCACCGGGATATATGTTTGCGATCCGGAGGTAATGAAATGGATCCCCGATAAGAAATATGATTTTGCAAAAGACCTTTTTCCGGATATTATGAAAAAAGGCAAAAACATCAATGGTTTCCTTGTGCATGGAAAGTGGACAGATATAGGGAATCCGCAGGCTTACAGGGAAGCATGCAGATGGATGCTTGAACAAATGCCGGGTACTAAAATATCAGGGCGCCTGAATATCAGGGATGCAAGAGTAACAGGCCCCATCGATATCGGGCATGATGTGTCCCTCGGTTCAAATTCCGCTATAGTAGGCCCTATTGTAATCGGGGAAAACACGACTATAGGGGACAAAGTCCTGATCGGTCCTTACACATCGATCGGCTCAAATTGTAAAATTGGCAACAACTCAAGGATCCTTTCTTCATATCTATTCAATAATGTTGAGCTTGGCTCAAATACCGCCGTTTCAAGTGCTATTATCGATAACGGTACTAAAGTAAAAGATTCATGCATACTGGAAACGGGCACAGTCATCGGTCCGAGAGTAATCATAGGGGAAGAAGTGACTGTAAATTCAATGGTAAGAATATGGCCTGAAGTCAGGGTAAAAAATGGAAGTAAAGTAAGTGAGAACCTTGGGAATGAGGATTTTGGGAATAATATTATAGGTTCTTAAGATTCCAATATTTCAACAGTTCCGTCTTTTTTCCCGATATAGACCATATTTACATTGGTGAATATTCCGTGTTCAACAATGCCGGTGCAATACGAAAGCTCTCTATTTAACGATACTGGGTCATCGATATCCCCGAAATCAGCATCCATAATGAAATTTCCATTATCCGAGATGACAGGTCCGTCCTTATTAACACCCATTCTCACTTCCGTTTTTCCACCGAGTCCGGCAATATTTCTTTCTACAAGTTTACGAGCGCATGGTATGACTTCAAGGGGGACTGAATGGCTCAAAACATCAGCCATTTTTGATTCATCCAATATTACAACAAACTTTTTTGCTGACTCCGCTACGATCTTTTCCCTCAAATGAGCCGCTCCGCCACCTTTTATTGCTATGAAATTCGCGAACTGGTCGGCACCGTCAATGTCAATATCAAGGACCGGATGCTCATCAAGTGTTGTAAGCGGGATGCCGCTCTCAGCAGCCAGAAATGCTGACTGGTATGATGTTGGGACGCCCTTGATCTTCAGGCCATTGGCTATTTGCCGTCCCAATTCTTTTATCGCATAGGCCGTAGTGGAACCTGTGCCAAGCCCCACGACCATATTATTTTTTACAAGCAGGGCTGCCTGTTCTCCGGCTATCTGCTTGGGATTATAGGTGGATTTCTTCATGATGAGCAGCTTTAATGTCTTTTATTTAAATAAATGATTTGGAAAAAATGAAATTATATCATTTCCCGGAAAAACAAAACCAAAAGATATAAATAAGAAAATAACGGGTTAGTTGAAATTAGAAAAAACGATAAGTTTAAAACGCTATAAAGCAAAACGTAAGTGTTTAAAACGGAAGGTTTGAATAAAATGCGAATGATATCATTTGATAAAATTTTAATTGTATTTTTAATTTTAGCAGGAATTTTGGTATTTCTTCCTGAAGTGAATGCTTCTGAAAATTCATGTGTGGATTGTCATAAGACATTGACACCATTTATTGAAGAACAACAAAGGTTTAACCAGATAAGGATCCAGCATTTTGAACGAAACGTATCATGTTCTCTGGAATGCCATGAAGACAGGGTGAGGCAACTTGCGACCGCTAATTACCAGCAATGGTCGGAGTCAGTCCATGCTCTTAAAGGGGTGACCTGTGAAGCATGCCATGGAGGTGACCCGAAACAGGCAACAAAGGAAAAAGCACATTTAAACTTAAAGAACGTTACAGATCCTGAAGGCCCTGTTTATTATACCAATGTTCCGAATACCTGCGGTAAATGCCATCCAAAAGAGCTTGATAATTTTGAAAATAGTACACATTTCAAGAAGCTTGAATCATTACAACTTGCGCCGACATGCACAACTTGCCATGTTCCTCATACGTTCTCAATACTTAATCCGGAAGATTTCAGGAATTCCTGTGGGACCTGTCATTCTGTTTATAAGAAAGTAGCACCTTACGATATACCTCTCAAAGCAGAGGATATGCTCAGAAGAGTAAATAAATTGAAATTCAATATAGATAATGCAAGACAGGATATTTTTTGGGCACAGAAGAATGGAACTGATGTGGGACAGGCAATGCAATACACGGACAATGCCCTTGCGATACTTGGAAATCTTGCGCCAATGTGGCATGAATTTAATCTGACCCATTTCGAGGATCAAATAAATGCAGCTAATCTGGAAGTGAAAAAAGCTGAAGATATCGTGCAACCCACCCCTGTGCAAACCAAAACCGCCGCAGCGCCGGGAGTGCCAGGATTTATAGGTGTTACCGGATTAATTTCACTAATTGTTGTGTTCTATATTCTGAGAAAGAAATAAAGGCCAACAATGATGAACGATATTCTGTCATGGAAAGGTGATAAGTAATGCAGCCACATTTAAAGAGAGCGTTTACAATATTAGCTCTTATAATAATTGCGTTTATTATTGTAAGGTCTTTGGTTGTCCCTGAATCATTCGGACAATATGGATGGTACAGGGGTGATTCTGTAAAAGAACTCAGAAATCTTACAGTAAATTATGCAGGATCTGCAACATGCGAAGGAGAAAATTGTCATTCACAAATTTATTCGGTATGGACAGCGGACAGGCATAAGACCGTTAACTGTGAGACCTGTCATGGTCCTGCTGAAAAACACGTTCTCAATGCAAGAGAACTACTGCCAAATGCTTCAGATACACGAGATTTTTGCGGTGGATGTCATTATAAACGAATATCAAGGCCTGTAGACTTCCCACAGATCGATCCTGATACACACGGTGATGACCTAAGATGCGTCTATTGCCATAATCCGCACAAGCCGTGGTTTAGTTAGGAGGCACAATATGAATATATCGAGGCGAAAATTCACCAAGTTCGGATGTAAAATCATAATAGGGGCAACTGTCGGGACTACAATAATAGAATCCCTTGTTACAAACAGCATTGCTCAACAAAATCCTCCTGTTGAGGGATATGATTGGGAGAAGCATTTTTGGGGTTATGTGGTGGACACGCGCAAATGCATAGGTTGCGGAAGGTGCGCCAGTGCATGTAAAATGGAAAATGAGGTACCGTTTGATGAAGAAGTTTACAGGACATGGATTGAAAGATACCGGGTGAAGAAAACAATAAATGAAACCAGAGAGGAAGAAGTTGTAATCGATTCACCTGATGGGGGAATAGAAGGATTCGAGGATGACATTCCCGCTGAAGAAATTAAAAAGGCTTTCTATGTACCGAAAATATGCAATCATTGTGATAATGCTCCATGCGTACAGGTTTGTCCCGTAGGTGCAACGTATACGACAAAAGATGGTGTTGTACTTGTGGATTATGAATATTGCATCGGTTGCAGGTATTGCATACAGGGATGCCCATACGGCGCCAGGTACTTTAATGCCGAGAAGGGAACAGCAGACAAATGCACGTGGTGCTACCACAGAATTACCAAAGGTTTATTACCAGCATGCGTTCAGGCATGCCCTACAGGCGCTCGAAAATTCGGTGACCTGAATGATAATACAAGCGAAGTGAAGAAAATAATGGATGAAGAAAGAATCACTCTTCTTAAACCCGATCTTGGTACAAAACCCAAGGTGTTCTATATAGGTTTAGACCGGGAAGTGAAATAATGTTAGAGAATCTGATATGGGGTTACGTTTATCCCAATGAATCCGAAATACAATGGAGTATATTGATAGTATTGTATCCTTATATTACAGGCCTGGTAGCAGGTGCTTTCATTGCTTCATCATTATATCATGTTTTTGGCAAGAATGAGATCAAGCCTGTAGCAAGATTTGCACTTCTTACGGCACTGTCATTCCTGCTTGTTGCAATGTTGCCTTTGCTCGTTCATCTTGGACGTCCGGAGCGTGGAATTGAAATCATGTTCACTCCACATGTAACATCTGCAATGTCAGGATTTGGCTACATATTTTCATTCTATCTGACCATCGTAGTGCTTGAGATATGGCTTTCATTCAGGGAAGATATTGTGAATAAAGCCCTTAGTTCCCATGGATGGAAAGAATTATTATATTCAAGCCTTGCCCTGTTCTCATTTGATATTTCTGAAAAAGCATTGCATGATGATGAAAAATTTGCCAGGAAACTTGCTATAATCGGCATACCGTCGGCCGCATTCCTGCATGGCTATGTGGGTTTTATATTCGGTGGTATAAAGGCAAATCCATGGTGGTCTACCCCCCTTATGCCGATCATATTCCTAATGTCGGCCATAGTATCAGGGATAGCACTATTGATCTTATTATATATTGCAGCAATGAAAATACGCAAACATGTAATTGATCATAAATGTCTTCAATCACTTGCACATTATCTGTGGATTTTTTTGATCCTGGATGTAACATTGGAATTGCTTGAGATAGTTAGCATGAAATACGCCTCACGTGAAGATATCGATATCATTAACAGGCTCCTTTCAGATAAGATCGGCTTTACTTTTTATGGTGTGCAACTGACACTTGGCATATTCATACCTTTTGTACTATTGCTTATGGTAAGCTTAATGAAGAACCGTGAAACTCTGAAACTGTACATGATATCCATATCATCTATTTTTGTGGTAATAGGTGTATTTGCCATGAGATGGAATGTAGTGATCGGAGGGCAGGAAATTTCGAAAAGCCTGAGCGGAACACTTACATATGTACCTGTTTTCTTCAGCCAGGAAGGTGTCCTACCAGCTATAATAATATTTATTCTCCCTTTCATTATATTGCTGGTTGTAACGTCTATCCTGCCACCGTGGAAAGATATGGGAGAAGAACCGTCTTAGGTAATTTGTTAAATCAATATTCATGAAACGCACAGAAGCCAGTAAAGGCTTCTATGTCTCATGAATATTTGAAAAAAGACCTCTATTTTGAACAATTTTGATTTAATGTTATTATGTTAAAATAAACGCAAACTTTTTATTGTAGAGAATCATCAAATCATACCAGGAAAAACAGAATAAAAAACGGGTACATAGTTCTGGCATTAAAAATATTAATTCAAATCACAATAACGGCGGAAAAGGAAAAATGTCTACAAAAGATAAGAAATCAAGTTTATATAAGGATAGGTTTAGATTTGCGCAAAGATTATTAATCGTCTTCATTTTCTTGCTGGCTCCAGCAGGAGCAGCTAATTTTGAAGCTTTAAATAATTCATGTATTAATTGCCATAAGAGTTTATCACCTTTTACGGATGAGCAATTAAGATTTAACGACATTAGATCGAATCATACCGAAAGAAACATATCGTGTTCACTTGAATGTCATGAAGATATAATAAGAAAGAAAGCTTCTGATAATTTCCAGCAATGGTCTGATTCGGGTCATTCAGGTTATTCCGTTACCTGTGATGCATGCCATGGAGGCAATCCGGATATAAGTACAATGGAAGGGGCTCATTCTACTATGAAAAACATGAGTGATCCGCAAAGTCCGATTTATTTTAAGAATATTCCCGAAACATGTGGAAAATGCCATGCAACAGAATTAGATCATTTTAAAAATACCATGCATTATCAAAGATTGAGAGCCGAGTCACGTGCCCCGTCATGTGTCAATTGCCATCAACCTCACAGCTTCAAAGTGTTGAAAGCATCTGAAATCACGCCATTGTGCAGTGTTTGCCATAATACGAAAGATCAGGTTTCAACTGCGAATGTTCCAAAGGATGCAAAATTTGCGCTTGAAAAAGCGGATGAATTAAAGGAAGAAATACGGGTGGCACGAAATTCTATCTCCGATGAGAAAACAAAAGGAAATGATATTGCATCCGCCCAAAATGATCTTGATAAAGCAATATCCGTGATGAATGATGTTCCATCATTATGGCATAGTTTTGATCTAAAAGATTTTGATACACAAATTCAAGTCGGGATAGATTCAGCTAAGAAAGCTCAAGGTAAATTAAGTGAAGTTGAACAAACCTCACCTTCCCTTCCGGGAGTGGGAGCAGCTTCCGTTCTGGGATTATTCGCACTATTATATCTTATTAGAAAACGCTGAAGGGACATAAAATGGATAAAATATCACTTATAGATGTTATTAAGCACAGGATTTCAAAATATAAGCTTCCTATTATTATTGTATTGATCGTCTTGCTTTCAATTACACTGGTAATTTCAGCAAAAATGCTGGAGATCACTGAAAATCCGGCATTTTGCGGCAAGAATTGTCATATAATGAGGCCATATTACGATTCATGGAGAACTTCATCGCACACTACCGTAAAATGCGTAGAATGCCATTATGAACCGGGTATAATAGGTCATGTAAAAGGCAAAATAAACGGGCTTATGCAATTCTATAGTTATGAGACCACGGTGGAAGAATATTCGGGTAATTTATATGCTAAAGTAATGGATAAAAATTGCCTTTTATGTCATGAAGAGCGTATTTTTTCAATCAATGTTCCATTTACAGGTGTCAACTTCAGCCATAAGAACCATTTACTAAAACCAAATAGGGGTATACAATTAACATGCACAAGCTGCCATTCCATGCTTGTTATCGGAATGAAAGAACATCAATCGGTATCAGATCCGACCTGCGTTAAATGTCATCCCAATATGCAGCAACAGGAAAAAGGGCACATCGTGGTAACAACATCTACCTGCTTTACCTGCCATTTTAGGGACGTACCCGACAATAATTCGATTTCCGGTTGTCCGTCCTGCCACGGTCCTCCAACCGAAACGCCCAGGAATTATACAAACTTTAATCATACAAGCCACTTAAGCCGTGGAGCTAATTGCCTGACATGCCACACAAATATATCTACCGGAGCAAATGATATTGTTCCCAAGGATAAATGCCTTTCATGTCATTATAAACCCGAAAGATTGGCAAAATATGATGATTTCAGTTCAATACATACGAACCATGTCACAAATAATAAGATCGCCTGTTATAATTGTCATTCTGACGTAAAACATGCGCCTCAAATTAAGGAAAATCTATGTGGCACCTGTCATAAGAGCGATCATCCAAGTGATTGGATAAATACTCATAAGTCACAGGTCTTAATAGGCAAAGTATGCAGCGATTGTCATCAACCGAAATTCTGTTCGGATTGTCACGCAACAGGAAAGGCAACAACGGTAAAATAATCTGAAAACGAAAGTCGTTTCATTGCAGAATGCTCTGGAATGATTTTCGTCCGTGCTTTTTTAACATATCTTATTAAGAACATCTATTTCGTGTTCAGAACTTTTTTCACTTCAAGCCAATTTAAAATAACATAGGGTGCATATGCAATAGAAGTTGCAATTGAAGCTCCCACGGCTCCATATTTCGGAATGAATAGCAAGTTTAACACAATGTTCAAGACCATCGAAATGATCGAGTTAAATAATCGTTTCCTGGCTAATCCTTGATAATCAAGGAACTGATTTAAAAATATCAGGAAAGAACGGCTCACAAGAAATATCGTTAAAATTTGTAATGGAAAAACTGCTCCAGCGTATTTGTTACCATATATTAACGGTATCAAGAATCCGGAGAAAAATATAATACCTATCGTTATGCCTGCCATAAGCCAGGTATTGATTCTCAGTATTTTATAAAATAACTGTTTTAATTCTTCCTTATTCTTGTTATTTATTTTAGCAAAAACAGGCATTGTACCCATAGCAATTGCCAGGCTTATTTGAGGTACCGTATTAACGATATTTTTTCCAATTGCGTAAATCCCTACTTCATAATTTGAAGAATATAGGCCAAGCATTACCGTATCTATTTCTGTTGCTATAACAGATCCAATACTTGTGAAGAATAAAGGAATAGCATATTTAACAATCTCT